>Ga0265293_10000450_pt1 | contig 99061 bp, 89 predicted proteins | sample Munlanlewell138R_FD_192505 | JGI IMG/M metagenome (GOLD analysis project Ga0265293, IMG submission 192505) | Leachate microbial communities from a municipal landfill in Southern Ontario, Canada - Leachate well 138R | ecosystem: Engineered > Solid waste > Landfill > Unclassified | place: Canada... | reverse complement strand
TTGATCACGAGAGCTTCGCGGCTTTTTGCCCGCTCGCCCTGCTTGGCAGTGCCTTCTATCCGATTCGTGTTCCTCGGCTCGCAGCTTACGCTCCACGCTTCCTTCCCACGCTCGGTCGCCCTGGCGCAGTTGCGCTTCACTTCATTCGCTGTGACCAACTTATGGCGGGACTTGCACCCACAGGAGTGCGCCCATGCTGGGCGCACAAAAAAAGGATGCCATGGCAGGCATCCTGAAAAACGTCCGCTTTGATACGAGGGGAAGAGAAGAGGCGGACGAAAGGGGTATCCTGACGCCTGGCCCGCCTGGCGATCTGGAATCGGGCGAGCCTGCAAAGCGGCAGGGATACGATGTATGACGTGGGCCGAGCAAAAAGGTTCACCCCTGCTCGGTACCAATTTGCAACCAACTGTACACTGGCTTGAGCCCGGACGAGACCGCGCAGACTGCAATCCCGGATCGCTCAACGCAGATCATGCAGCCCGGATCACGCGCTCGGAATCACACGACCCGGATCAGGCCGCCTGAAAATCGGGCGCCTGCCCCTCGAGGGCCACGCGCAGCTTCTTGAGTGCTGCGGCTTCGATCTGCCGCACCCGCTCGGCCGACACCCCGTATTCGGCGGCCAGTTCGTGCAAGGTGGCGGCCTTGTCATCAGCCAGCCAGCGCGCCCGCATGATGTGCTGCGAACGCGCATCGAGCGTGGCCAGGGCATCCTGCAGGCCCTGGCCCTGCAGCGTATCCATCTGCTGGCGTGCCAGCACCTCGGCGGGCTCCTGACCGGGATCCGACAGCCAGGCAGCGGGTGCATACTGATCTTCGGCATCGGCCGGGGCATCGAGGGCGCAGTCGGCCCCGGACATGCGCACTTCCATTTCGGCCACGTCTTCGGGGCGCACGTTGAGTTCGCGGGCGATGTCAGCGACCTGATCGGGCGCGAGGCTGGTGCCGTCGGGGCGCATGCGCCGCAGGTTGAAGAACAGCTTGCGCTGCGCCTTGGTGGTGGCCACCTTGACGAGGCGCCAGTTGCGCACCACGTATTCGTGGATTTCGGCGCGGATCCAGTGCATGGCAAACGACACCAGACGCACGCCACGGCCTGGATCGAAGCGGCGCACCGCCTTCATGAGGCCGATGTTGCCTTCCTGGATCAGGTCGGCATGGGGCAGGCCGTAGCCCAGATACTGGCGCGCCACGGACACGACCAGACGCAGATGCGACAGGATGAGATCGCGCGCGGCGTCGAGGTCATTGTGGTCGTGCAGACGGCGGCCGAGGTCGGCCTCTTGTTCGGCCGTGAGCAACGGCAGGCGGTTGACCGCCGAGATGTAGGCTTCGATGGTGCCCAGCGCTGCCGGATTGGCAATGGCCAGCGACAGCTGCGACGGCACCAGGGCCGTGGTGGTCGGTTGTGTTGTCATGTGGCTGGGGCCTCGTTCAGGGTTTTCCACTATTTTAGCACTCGAGTGGTTAGAGTGCCAATATCTGCCGGAGTTCCCGTTCAATCTGCCAGAGTTCCCGCTCAGGGCAATTCGAGATCCGCCACCAGCGGCGCATGATCCGACAGCTGCTTCCAGGGCAGGCCATGCAGCACGCGCGCCTTGCGCACGGCAAAACCGCGCTGATAGATGCGATCGAGCCGCAGCCACGGAAACATGGCCGGAAAGGTGCGCGGCGGCGGGGTCGTGCGGGCCTGGCCATGAAAGGCCAGTTCGGGCGTCGAGCGCAGGGCGGCGTCGGCCGTCCAGGGCAGGCGCTGGCGCAGGCGGGCCACCGTGTTGCGCAGGCGATACACCTCGTCCATCCCCTGCGGCGCCGCCGAAAACACCTCGACCAGCCCGAGCTGCTCGACGAACAACGGCGCGAGACGGTTGCTCCAATCGTTGAAATCACCGGCAATGAGCAGTGGCTCGGGGTCGGGCACCAGGCGCCGGATACGATCCACCAGCGCCTCGACCTGCCGCGCGCGCCCCCCCGCCAGCAGCCCCAGGTGCACCACCAGGCAATGCACCGGCACGCCGTTCATTTCGACCACGGCATGCAGCAGGCCTCGCTGCTCGAGCCGGTGATCGGAGACATCCTGATTTTCGAAGCTCAGGATGGGGTAGCGCGACAGCAGTGCATTGCCATGATCGGTGGCGGCGCGCACGGCATTGCAGCCGTAGGCGGCCTCCATGTGTAGCGCGGCGGCCAGGGACTCGTGCTGGGCATCGAGACTGACCTGCGCCTCGTTGCGCCCCTGGACTTCCTGCAGGAACAGCAGGTCGGGGCGCAGGCCGTACAGGCCCAGGCGCAGGTCGGCCAGCGACTCGCGCCCGCCCGTGGCCGAGCGGCCCTTGTGGATGTTGTAGCTGACGACGCGTATGCCCGACACACCCCCCACCTATTCTGTTTTTTCGATCTGGCGCAGCCGGATGTGCAGCTCGCGCAGCTGTTTTTCATCGACGGGTGCCGGTGCATGCGTGAGCAGATCCTGGGCGCGCTGCGTCTTGGGGAAGGCGATCACGTCACGGATCGAATCCGCCCCGGCCATCAGCGTCACCAGGCGATCCAGCCCGAAGGCCAGGCCACCATGGGGTGGCGCGCCGTACTGCAGGGCATCGAGCAGGAAGCCGAATTTCTGCCGGGCCTCGTCGTCATCGATGTGCAGGGCACGGAACACCTTGGTCTGGATCTCGGCGCGGTGGATACGCTCCGACCCCCCGCCGATCTCCCAGCCATTCATGACCATGTCATAGGCCTTGGCCAGGGCCTGGCCCGGATCGGACTCGAGCAGATCTTCGTGGCCATCCTTGGGGCTGGTGAAGGGATGATGGGCTGCCGTATAACGGCCTTCGGCCTCATCGTATTCGAACATCGGAAAATCGACCACCCACAGCGGCCGCCAGCCCGGCTCGAAGAGCCCGTTCGCGCGGCCGAACTCGCTTTGCCCGAGTTTCACGCGCAACGCCCCCAGCGCATCGTTGACCACCTTGGTCCGGTCGGCGCCAAAGAAGATCAGATCACCATCCTGGGCCCCGGTGCGTTCGATCAGGGCACGCAAGGCGGCCTCATGGATGTTCTTGACGATGGGCGACTGCAGCCCGCCCGGAATGTCTGCGGCCGAATTGACCTTGATGTAGGCCAGCCCGCGCGCCCCGTAAATGGCCACAAACCGGGTATAGGCGTCGATATCGCTGCGCGGCAGGCTGCCACCGCCAGGCACGCGCAAGGCGACCACCCGGCAGCCCGGATCATTGGCCGGACCGGAAAAAACCTTGAAGGCGACATCGCGCATCAGGTCGGCCACATCGGTGAACTCGAGCTGGACCCGCAGATCGGGCTTGTCGGAACCAAAGCGCTGCATGGCCTGGGCCCAGCTCATGACCGGAAAAGGATCCGGCAGCTCGACCTCGAGCACCTGGCGGTAGACCTCGCGCACCATGCCCTCGAACAGGCTGCGGATCTGCGTCTCGTCGAGGAACGACGTCTCGCAGTCGATCTGCGTGAATTCGGGCTGGCGATCGGCGCGCAGGTCTTCGTCGCGGAAACACTTGGTGATCTGATAATAGCGGTCGAACCCGGCCACCATCAGCAGCTGCTTGAACAACTGGGGCGACTGCGGCAGTGCGAAGAATTCGCCCGGGTTCACCCGCGACGGCACCAGGTAGTCGCGGGCGCCTTCCGGGGTGCTGCGCGTGAGCATCGGGGTTTCGATATCGATGAAGCCCTGGGCGTCCAGATAATTGCGCACCACCATGGCCACCCGGTAGCGCAGCATCAGGTTGTGCTGCATCTGCGGACGGCGCAGGTCGAGCACCCGGTGCGTCAGGCGCGTGGTTTCGGACAGATTGTCGTCATCGAGCTGGAAAGGCGGTGTAACCGAAGGGTTGAGGATCTCGAGATCCTGGCACAGGATCTCGATCTCGCCCGACGTGAGTTCGGGGTTTTGGGTGCCTTCGGGGCGGCGCCGTACCCGGCCGGTGATGCGCAGGCAGTATTCGTTGCGGATCCGCTCGGCGCGGGCGAAGACCTCGGGCGTGTCGGGGTCGACCACCACCTGGGCCAGGCCGGCGCGGTCACGCAGGTCGATGAAGATCACGCCGCCGTGGTCGCGACGCCGGTGCACCCAGCCAAACAGGGTGACGGTCTGGTCGAGGTATTGCGTGGAAACCTCGCCGGTATAGCAGGTACGGTTCAAGAAGGGCTCCGTGTCGGAAGGGTGTCTGGGGAAGTGGGGGTCGCCGGCGGGGCCACCACGCCCATGGAGATGATGTGCTTCAAGGCGGCTTCGACCGGTATGTCGAGCATGCGGACATCGCTGCGCGGCAGCATCAGAAAGAAACCCGAGGTGGGGTTGGGCGTAGTGGGCACATAGATGCTGACGTAATCCCCCGGCAGATGTGCGGCCGCCTGGACACAGGGCACCCCGGTGATGAAACCGATGGTCCACAGGCCCTCGCGCGGGTACTGCACCAGTACGGCCTCGCGAAAGGCCTGGCCGTTGGGTGCAAACACCGTGTCGCCCACCTGCTTGACCGAGTGATAGATGGAGCGCACCAGCGGAATATGACTCAGCAGGGCCTCCCAGCGGGCGAGCAGCGCCCGGCCGATGAAATTGGCGAAGATCAGCCCGGTGAAGAACACCACCACCAGCACCAGGGCCAGTTCGAACCCGGGGATATCCACCCCGAACAGAACCTCGGGCGACAGAAACGCCGGCACCAGCGAGACCAGGGTGCGGGCCAGCATGGCCAGCACCCAGATGGTGGCCACCAGCGGCAGCCAGATCAGCAGGCCGGTCATGAAGTAGCGTTTCAGAAAGCGCATGGTGCAAATGCAGGCACAAAAGCCCGCCCCCTATGAAAAGGAGCCGGGCAAAAGGAACATGATAGCAGCCACCAGCGTGGGCACGCTGGCCGCCCCCAGCAGTTTCAAGGGCGAGATCGTACCATGCGCAAAGCAGCCCTTGAGCAGCGAGAAGCCGGCCGGATTGGGCGCATTGGCGATCACCGTCAGGCCCCCGCCGGTGACCGCACCGGCCACCAGCATGTAGCGCCAGAGCTCATCGGTGCCCTCGACCAGCGAACCCAGATACGTGAGCGCCGCGTTATCGGTGACGGCGGTCAGCAGCGTGGCCCCCGCGTACAGCACATAGGGTGACAGGCCCGCCAGCAGTTCCTGCAGCCACCACTGCTGCAGCCCGCCCAGCACCACCAGACCGGCCAGGAAGAAGCCCACCATCAACCCCTCGCGCAGCAGCAGGGGCGACTGGTAACGCTTGTAGGCGTGCGCGTAGCCGATGAACAGCACCAGCAGGGCGAGAAAGATCGTCATGTGGTGCGAGGCCATGACCACGGCCAGCAGGAACAGCACGTGCACCAGCATGACCACCACCGACATGGGCCGCTGACCTTCGCCCGCGTCCAGTTCATGCTGCGGCTTGCCGATCGAGCCATCCACCAGGAACGGCCGGCAGATCCAGGTGAGCACCAGGCTGTTGATGAGTACGGCCGATACCGCGCGCCAGCCGAAATGGGTGGCCATGAAGGCCGTGTCCCAGCCGAAGGTGTGCGCCACCATGAGCACCGGTGGCGCGGCATAGGCCGTGAGCACGCCGCCGATCGAGACGTTCACGAACAGCACGCCAATGGCCAGGTACTTGAAGCCGTCCTGCCCCGGGCGGCGGAAATAGGCATCACGCAACAGCAGAGCCGCCAGCGTCATGGCCGCCGGCTCGGTGATCAGCGACCCCGACAGCGGCACCAGCGCCATCACCACGAAGAAGCGCGACAGTTCGTGGCGCACCGGTATCCAGCGCGAAACCATGTCGACCACCCGCTGCACGAGTTCGATGATGGGCCGGCTGGCGGCCACCACCATGATCACGAACACGAAGGCCGGCTCGGTGAAATTGCGCGTCTCTAGATACTGGACGGCCCCTTCGAGCCCCAGGGTCAGCGTCATCCAGACGAACAGCGCACAGGCCCAGACACCGAACACCGCTTCGACTTCGGAGAGCAGGTGCCACAGGCCGGCGTGCGCGCCCCCCTTGTTGGCCAGCCGGGCAAAAACGGGAACGGAAAAGGTATGGACGATGGCGATGGCAAAAAGAACGGTTGCCACGACTTCGGTATGACTGACCATATTCGGGTCCTGGTGATGACGGATGAGGTATCAGGGTGATGGATGCCGTATCGGCGCAAGAAGGGTGGTCAGGCAGCCAGAATCATGCGGGCGCCTTTTTCGGCAATCATGATGGTGGGCGAATTGGTGTTCCCCGAGGTGATGCGCGGCATGATCGAGGCATCGATGACGCGCAGGCCCTCGAGCCCGTGGACCCGCAACTGGGGATCGACCACCGCCTGCGGATCGACGCCCATTTTACATGTGCCCACCGGATGGAAAATCGTCGTGCCGATGTCGCCCGCCGCTGCCTCGAGCGCTTCCTGCCCCTGTACGGCGGCCCCCGGCAGATACTCTTCGGGGCGATACGGCGCCATCGCCGCCTGCGCCATGATAGTGCGCGTCAGGCGCAGCGCATCGGCCGCCACGGCACGATCGTGGGTCGTGCTCAGGTAGTTGCACAGGATTTCGGGCGCATCGGAGAACTCGGGCGTGCGCGCGCGCACATGCCCGCGGCTTTCGGGCTGCAGGTTGCAGATCGAGGCCGTCATGGCCGGGAACCGGTGCAGCGGATCGCCGAACTTGTCGAGCGACAGCGGCTGCACGTGATATTCGAGGTTGGGCCGCGGTTGCGCGGCATCCGAACGGGCAAACGCACCCAGTTGCGAAGGTGCCATCGACAGCGGCCCGCTGCGCCAGAGCAGATACTGCAGCCCCATCCAGGCCTTGCCCCACCAGGCGTTGGCCAGGGTATTGAGCGTGAGCGCCCCCTGCAGCCGGAAGATCATGCGCAACTGCAAGTGATCCTGCAGGTTCTCGCCCACCCCGGGAAGATCGTGCACCAGCGGCACGCCCAGCGCCTGCAGATGCGCGCCAGGGCCCACGCCCGACACCTGCAGCAGTTGCGGCGAGCCGATGGCCCCGGCGGCCAGGATGAGTTCGCGCCGCGCGCGCGCCTGCAGGCGCTGGCCTTCATGGGTGAATTCAACCCCCGTGGCCCGCCGGCCTTCGAACAGGATGCGGCCCACCTGGGCATGCGTCATCACCTTGAGATGATCGCGCCCCATGACGGGATGCAGGAAGGCCTTGGCCGCGTTCCAGCGTACGCCGCGCCGCTGGTTGACCTCGAAGTAATTGCAGCCGAAGTTGTCACCCCGATTGAAGTCATCGGTGCCCGGGATGCCCGCCTGCCCGGCCGCGGCACGAAAGGCATCGAGCACCTTCCAGCGCAGGCGCTGCTGCTCGACCCGCCAGGTGCCCGAGGCACCGTGGAATTCGCTCGCCCCGGCGTGATGGTCTTCGACCGCCATGAACAGCGGCAGAACGTCTTCCCAGGCCCAGCCCGTGTTGCCCAGCGCGGCCCAGCCGTCGTAGTCGGCCGCCTGGCCGCGCAGGTAGAGCATGCCGTTGATGGACGATGAGCCGCCTAGCACGCGCCCGCGCGGATAACCCAGCGCGCGCCCATTGAGGCCCGGGTCGGCCTGGGTGCGGTAGCACCAGTCGGTGCGCGGGTTGCCTATGCAGTACAGATAGCCGACCGGGATGTGGATCCAGCGCCAGTCATCCGGCCCGCCGGCTTCGAGCAGCAGCACGCGGTGCTTGCGTGACAGGCGGTTGGCCAGCAGGCAGCCGGCCGAACCGGCCCCCACAATGACATAATCGAAGTCGAGCGCACTGGCGCCGGACGGGGCATCGGGCATGATCGGTCTCCCATGGGAACTGTGCGGACCCGCCGCCGACCCACAGGCCAGGCCACAAGCGCACAGGCAATGCTTCGTGTTCTGTTGCGGCTCAGTCTACTACAGCCAGGGGCGCAGTATCGTGCCGGCCAGCGCCGCCACCACCATCAGCACCCCGACCAGCATGTTCGAGCGAAACAGGCGCAGCCCGCGTTCCGGGTGGCGCACGTCGAAGTGCACCATCTGCCATACGAAATGCGCGGCAATCACGGCCAGCACGACGAAATAAGGCCCATCCAGGCGCATGCCCAGACCAGCCGCCCCCCAGAGCACGATGGTGAGCGCGTACATGGCGCTGATCCAGGCCTTGCCCCGATCGCCAAAGCGCATGGTGACCGATTTCAGGCCCAGGCGCAGGTCATCGCGCAAATCGATGTAGCCGTAGATCGCGTCATAGCCGATCTGCCACAGGATGGCCCCCACCCACATGGCCAGCGCCGGCCAGGGCAGCATCTCGCGCGTATCGGTCCAGGCCATCAGCATGCCCCAGTTGAAGGCCGCACCCAGCACGGCCTGCGGCCAGTACGTGAAACGCTTGCACAGCGGATACACGATCACCAGCGGCACCAGCAGCAGCGCCAGCCAGCGGCTGGGCGTGTTGATGGCCAGCAGCAGCAGCGCGCACACCAGCAGTTGCGCGAACACGAACCACAGCGCCGCCCGCAGGCTGATCTGCCCGCTGGTGAGCGGCCGAAAGCGCGTGCGTTCGACCTGGTGATCGAAATCGCGGTCGAAAATATCGTTGAAACAGCAGCCCACGCAGCGCATCAGCAACGCGCCCAGCGCAAACACCACCACGCGCCACAGCGTGGGCCAGCCATCGGCCGCCTGCACCAGGGCCGCCAGCGCCGGCAGCAGCGTGAGCCAGGTGCCCACCGGCCGGTCGAGCCGGCACAGGCGCGCGTACGGCCCCCAGGTCGCCGGCAGCCAGCGCGCCACCCAGTCGTCGGGGTGCATGTCGGCGAGATCGGGCCGCGGCCGCGCAGGCCCGTGTCGACTATCGGACATGCTGAGGCAGCCAGGTGACCAGGTCGGGCCAGGCGATCAGCACGAACACCATCGCCAGCATGATCAGGAACATCGGAAAGGCCGCCTTCGCCAGATAGCCCAGGTCGTGCCGCGTCAGCCCCTGCAGGATGAACAGGTTGAAGCCGACCGGCGGCGTGATCTGGGCCATCTCGACCGTGATGACGATGAAGATGCCGAACCAGATCGGATCGATCCCCGCCTGGGCGATGATGGGCTGCACGATGGACACCGTGAGCACGACGATGGAGATGCCGTCCAGAAACATGCCCAGCACGATGTAGAACACCAGCAGCGCCATGAGCAGTTCGAACTGGGTCAGGCCCAGCGTGCCGATCCAGGTGGCCAGCATGCGCGGCAAGCCGACGAAACCCATGGCCAGGGTCAGGAACGCCGCGCCGGCCAGCAGCAGCGCAATCATGGCCGAGGTGCGGGTGGCGTTCATCAGGCTGGCCAGAAACATGGGCCAGGTAATGGCCCGCTGCAGCACGGCAATGATGAGCGCGCCCAGCACGCCCACCGCCGCCGCCTCGGTGGCGGTGGCCAGCCCCATGTACATGGAGCCGATCACCGCGATGATCAGGCTGACCACCGGCAGCAGCCCACGCGCCCGGCGCAGTTTCTCGCGCAGGACAATGCGGGGTTCCTGATCGGGCGCCCAATCTGGCGACAGGCGCGCAGCCACCCCCGCATAGAGCATGAACAGCAGCGCCAGCACGATACCGGGCAGAATACCGGCGATGAACAGCTTGCTGATCGATTCGTTGATCGTCACCCCGTACACGATGAGGATCAGCGAAGGCGGGATCAGCAGACCCAGCGTGGCGGCCCCGGCCAGGGTGCCCATGATCAGGCCCTCGGGGTAGCGCCGCTGGCGCAGTTCGGGGATGGTGATCTGCCCCACCGTGACGCAGGTGGCTGCCGAAGACCCGGACACCGCGGCAAACACGGCGCTGCCCACGATATTCGTGTGCAGCAGCCCGCCCGGCAGGCGGGACAGCCAGGGCGACAGGCCCTTGAACATGTCCGATGACAGGCGCGTGCAGTGCAGGATTTCGCCCATCCAGATGAACAGGGGCAGCGCGGTCAGCGACCAGGCCGTGGAAGAGCGCCACAGGATCGTCATCATCGCATCGCCCGTCGGGCGGGAGGCGAAGAACTCCATGCCCAGATAGGCGCACCCCAGCAGCGAGAGGCCGATCCACAGGCCGCTGCCCAGCAGCAGGGCCAGAATGAGCAGGAACAGGCCGACGATGATCAATGGATCCATGGAGACACCTGCATGGAGAGACGGGAGATGGCTGGCGGATTCGCCCTAGCTGCCGAGGTCATCGGCTGCATGAGCGATATTGTCGTGCCCGCAAAAGAGCATGGACAGCAGATTGTCCAGAAAGCACAGGGCCAGGATCACGGCCCCCACGGCCACCGGCGTCTGCACCACCCACAGCGCGGAGGCGTCCTGCCCCTGGCTGACATCGCCCAGCATCCAGGACCAGTACACCATGCTGACGGCGTGCCAGGCCAGGGCCACGCACAACACGCTTGCCGCCGCATGGCAGACGAGTTCGAGCGCCCGGCGGCGCCCCCCGGTGAGGCGCCCCAGCAGCAGGTTGACGCGCACGTGCCCGCCGCGATTGAGGGTATAGGCAAAGGCCAGGAACGACGCAGCCGCCATCAGGTAGCCGGCGTAATCCGTGGCGCCCGGCAGGCTCCAGCCGAGCGCCCGAAACAGCATCTGCAGGATCACGGTGACAAACAGCAGAAAAATGCACAGGGCAGACAGCCCCCCTGCCGCCAGATAGACGAGATCCAGCGTTTTGCGCAGCCTGTGCCGGGGCGCGCTCAAGAGCGCTGCCCCAAGGCCCGGGCCCGCGAGGGGCCCGGGGTCAGAACGGCGCGGTCTTCAGGACTGGGGCTTGCGGTAGGCATCGAGTATCTTCTGCCCGTCTGCGCCGGCCTTCTGCAGCCATTCTGTGGTCATGGTCTCGCCCACCTTGGCCAGGCCCTGCTTGAGGTCTGCGCTGGGTTCGAGCACCTGGATGCCGTTGTCGACCAGTTTCTGCTGGTACTGGGCAGACAGATCCTTGGCGGTTTGCAGGCCGCGATCGTAGGCTTCGTTGCCGCACTCGACGAGTGCCGCACGGGTGGCGTCATCGAGCCCGTTCCAGACCTTCTTGTTGACGAACACCGTGTTGCGGGGCAGCCAGGCCTGCACGGCATAGTAATACTTGAGGCCGGATTCCCAGACCTTGCTGTCGACCCCCGTGGTGCTGGAGGTCATGATGGCATCGACCACGCCCGTGGCCAGGGCCTGGCTGAGGTCGGCCGCCTCGACCTGCACCGGCACCAGCCCGGTGAGTTCGGCGATGCGCGTCTGGGCCGCATTGTAGGTGCGGAACTTGATGCCCTTGAGATCATCCATGGTGTGGATCTCTTTCTTGGTGTAGAGATCGCTGGATGGCCAGGGCACGGAATACAGGTAGACCAGATTCTGCTTGTCGAGGACTTCTTCCATGACCGGCAGCCCGGCCTTCCAGAGCTTGTCGGACGCATCGAAGGACGTGGCCAGGAACGGAATGGCCTCGAGCCCGTAGATGGGGTTTTCGTTTTCGTGCGCCGACAGCACCCGTTCGCCGATGTTGACCTGGCCGGTCTGTACGGCCCGCTTGATGTCGTCACCACCGAACAGCGAGCCATTGGGGTGGGTGACGATGTCGAGCTTGCCGCTGGTCTTGTCGTGTACGCAGGTGCCGAAATCGGCGGCATTGATTGAATGGTAGTTGGCTGCAGGATAGGCCAGCGGCATATCCCATTTCTCGGCATGAGCCGCCAGCGACAGGGTGCCCAGTGCCATGGCGGCAACGAGGCAGGTACGTGCTTTGGCCATTGATTTGTCTCCTGAAGGGTACGGGTGACGCATGATTGAAACAATATAGCAGAGAACTGGGCGTGTCCCGCCCTTGGTACATTGATCGCGCCGACCAGATCGGCGCATTGGCCGTTCCTGCTGGCCGCCGGGCCGAAGTTCATGTTTGAAGGCGTGCAGGACGCGGTTTGCCGCAGGCCTGATCAACAAAAATGCACCCGGTGAATTTCAGAACGGGATGTCGTCATCCATGTCGGACAGGTCGGCGGCCGCCGCGGGTGCCGCCGGGCGGGCCTGCTGGGCGGGGCGCTGGGGTGCCGGCCGGCGGGCCGGGGCCTGGTCGAAGCCGGCGTCTGTGTCGGCGCTGTCGCGCCCACCCAGCATCTGCATCTGGTCGGCCACGATTTCGGTGCTGTAGCGATCCGCCCCGGTTTCCTTGTCTTGCCACTTGCGCGTGCGCAGGCGCCCTTCAATGTAGACCGAACGGCCCTTTTTGAGGTATTCGCCCGCGATTTCGGCCAGCCGGTTGAACAGCACCACGCGATGCCATTCGGTTTCTTCGCGGCGCTCGCCCGTGGCCTTGTCTTTCCATTGGCTGGAGGTGGCCAGCGCCAGATTGCAGATGGCGGCCCCATCGGGGCTGTAGCGCACTTCGGGGTCGCGCCCGAGGTTGCCGACGAGGATGACTTTGTTGACTGAGGCCATGGTGGTTCCTGTGCGTGAGGGACAAAGCCCGATTATGCCCATAACGGCATGCCGGGCCCCATCGTGAAGACATGAACGGGACATTATCGCCCAAGCGGGATTTGCGCTACAAGCGCGCCGGCAAGACGGCGTGACCCCCGCTCCGGCCTCCCTGCCAAACCCTCTGCCAAACCCTCTGCCGAGCCCTTCTGCCAAGTCCCCGGCCAAGCTTGCTGCCGAACGCCCCTACAGGCGCACCTCTTTGAAACCCCGCGCCGTGTACAGCCAGACCACCGCCAGCATGGCACAGACCCAGAACACCATGGAGGGCCCGCTGGCGCGCACCAGCATGCCGCCCGCCAGGCTGCCCGCGAACACCCCCAGCGACTGGGCCGTGTTGTAGAACCCCAGCGCCAGCCCCTTGTAGCTGGGTGGCGCCACATGCGACACCAGCGACGGCTGCAGGGCCTCGAGGATGTTGAAGGCCACGAAGAAACCCACCAGCGCCGCCGCCACCGGCCAGAACCAACCCGAGATCCAGGGCAGTACCGCCAGCACCACCGCCAGGCCCAGCACCGCCCACTCGAGCGCGTACTTGTGTACCTTGCGGGTTTCTGTATAGAAGACCGCCGGCACCATGAAGACGAACGACAGCAGAATGACCGGCAGGTAGACCTTCCAGAGACTGGCCGAGGTGTAGTCGCCCAGCCGCCCCAGCAGGCCCGGCGTGACCATGAACAGCGCCATCAGGATGAAATGCAGGCAGAACACCCCGAAGTTCAGGCGCAGCAGATCGCGATGGGCCAGCACGTCGTGTGCCGACGCCTGCACGATGTCGGCCTCGGAGCGCGGCACGGCGGGCACGAAGAACATGGCGATCAGCAGGCACACGAAACCCAGCAGGCTGATTGCCCAGAACAGGCCCGACAGGCCGAACGCCCCCACCAGCATGGGCGAGAGCACCAGCGACAGGGCAAACGAGATGCCGATCGAACCGCCCACCATGGCCATGGCGCGCGTACGCACTTCGGGGCGCGTGGCATCCGCGATCCAGGCCGTGATGGCCGCCGACACGGCACCCAGGCCCTGAATGATGCGCCCCACCGTGACCCAGTCGACATCGTCGGTGAGCGCGCACACTACCCCGCCCAGCACGAACAGCAGCATGCCGAACACGATGATCGGCCGGCGCCCGTAGCGGTCGGAGGCCATGCCCAGCGGGATCTGCATGATCGCCTGGGTGAGCCCGTAGGCCCCCAGCGCAAGCCCCACGCGCACCGGATCGTTGCCACCCACCAGGGTCTGCGCAGCCACCGCGAAGATGGGGGTGAGCAGGAACAGGCCCAGCATGCGCGCGGCAAACAACAGGGCCAGCGAGATGCTGCTGCGCCGCTCGAGGGGAGTGAGCCGCAGGGCAGGAGTGGGAGCAGAAGAACGGGCCATGTGCGCGCCATAGAACAGTGAGAGGCCCTTCGATTGTAAACAGGGCTGCGCGTTATAGTAGCAAGTTGCCCGTCGAAAAACCTGAACCGCCCCACCCGCATGGACGTCATCGGTATCCGTGGTGCCCGCACCCACAACCTGAAGAATCTGTCGCTCGAGATCCCGCGCCGGCAACTCGTGGTCGTCACCGGGCTGTCGGGGTCGGGCAAGTCGTCGCTGGCCTTCGATACGCTGTATGCCGAAGGCCAGCGGCGCTATGTCGAAAGCCTGTCGGCCTACGCACGCCAGTTCCTGCAGATGATGGACAAGCCCGATGTGGACGTGATCACCGGCCTGTCGCCCGCCATCGCCATCGAGCAGAAAACCGCCGGCCACAACCCGCGCTCCACCGTGGGCACGGTGACCGAGATCCATGATTACCTGCGCCTGCTGTACGCCCGGGTGGGCACCCCGTACTGCCCTGAACATGGCGTGCCCCTGCAGGCCCACAGCGTCAGCCAGATGGTCGACCAGACCCTGGCCCTGCCCGAGGGTACGCGCATCGCCGTGCTCGCCCCGCTGGCGCGGGCCAGTCGCGATGACCTGGGCGACGAATGCCGCCGCCTGCAGGCGCTGGGTTTCATGCGCGTACGCGTCAACGGCAGCCAGCACCTGCTCGATGGCAGTGTGCCCACGCCCGTGAGCGACGGCCCCTGGGACCTGGACGTGGTGGTCGATCGCCTGCGCGTGCGCCCGGACGCGCGCCAGCGCCTGGCCGACAGCCTCGAGACGGCGCTCGAACTGGCGCGTGGCCGGGTGCGCGTGCTCGACATGGACCGCCACACCGAGGCCGCGTACTCGGTGGATTACGCCTGCCCGCTGTGCGGCCACACGCAAGAGCCGCTCGAACCACGCCTGTTCAGCTTCAACAACCCGGCCGGTGCCTGCCCCGAGTGCAAGGGCCTGGGCCAGGTCGACGCCTTCGATCCCGAACGCGTGGTCGCCCTGCCCGAACTCAGCCTGGCAGGCGGTGCCATCCATGGCTGGGATCGCCGCAACGCCTTCAGCTACGCCACCATGGCCAGCCTCGCACAGCACTACGGCTTCGAGCTCGAAACCCCCTATCAGGATCTGGACCCGGCCATCCAGCAGGCCATCCTGCATGGTTCGGGCGACACCCCCATCGCCTTCCAGTATCTGGGCGAAGGCGGCCTGCCCGTGCTCAGGCAACACCCCTTCGAAGGGGTCATCCCCAATCTCGAACGCCGCTGGCGCGAGACCCACTCGAATGCGGTGCGCGACGAACTCGCACGCCTGCGTCGCAGCACGCCCTGTCCGGCCTGCCACGGCACCCGCCTGGGCCGCACGGCGCGGCATGTGCGTCTGGGCGATCAGGCCATCTACCAGCTCGAAGCCCTGTCCCTGGCCGATTGCCGGGCCTGGTTCACGCACTGGCAGCCCACGGGCGCACGCCGCGAGGTGGCCGCCCGCATCGTGCATGAAATCCGCGCCCGGCTCGATTTCCTGAACGACGTGGGGCTGGACTATCTCACGCTGGACCGCGGCACCAACACCCTCTCGGGGGGCGAATCGCAACGCATCCGCCTGGCCAGCCAGATCGGCTCGGGGCTCACCGGGGTCATGTACGTGCTCGACGAACCCTCCATCGGCCTGCACCAGCGCGACAACCAGCGCCTCATCCACAGCCTGCAGCAATTGCGCGACCTGGGCAACAGCGTGATCGTCGTCGAGCACGACGAAGACATGATCCGCGCGGCCGACCACGTGATCGACATGGGCCCGGGGGCGGGCGAGCTCGGGGGTCACCTGGTGGCCCAGGGCACCCCGGCGCAAGTGGCTGCCTGTGCCGCCTCGCTCACCGGCCAATATCTGGCCGGCACGCGCCGCATTCCCGTACCCGGGCGGCGCGCCGTGCCCGACGGGCACTCATGGCTGGTTCTGCGCGGCTGCTCAGGCAACAACCTGAAACATATCGACTTCGAACTGCCGATCGGGCGCTTTGTCTGCGTCACCGGCGTCTCGGGCTCGGGCAAATCCACCCTCGTCAACGACACCCTGGTCCCCGCGCTGGGGCGTGCCCTGCAGCGCGCCCAGGCCCAGCCGGCGCCCTTTGACGCACTCGAAGGCCTGAGCCATTTCGACAAGATCATCAGCATCGACCAGGAACCCATCGGGCGCACGCCGCGCAGCAACCCGGCCACCTACACCGGCCTGTTCACGCCCCTGCGCGAACTCTTTGCCGGTGTGCCGGAAGCCCGCCTGCGCGGCTACGACGCGGGCCGCTTCTCCTTCAACGTCAAGGGGGGCCGCTGCGAAGCCTGCCAGGGGGACGGCGTGGTGCGGGTCGAAATGCACTTCCTGCCCGACATGTACGTGCCCTGCGAAGTCTGCCAGGGGCGCCGTTACAACCGCGAAACCCTGGACATCCGCTACCGCGGCCTGAACATCAGCCAGGTGCTCGAGCTGACCGTCGCCCAGGCCCTGGACCTGTTTGCCGCCGTGCCATCCGTGGCCCGCAAGCTGCAGACCCTGGCCGACGTGGGCCTGGCCTACCTGCGGCTGGGGCAGAGTGCGACCACCCTCTCGGGGGGCGAGGCCCAGCGCATCAAACTGGCCCAGGAACTCTCGCGGCGGGGCACCGAACGCACCCTGTACGTACTCGACGAACCCACCACCGGCCTGCACTTCGAAGACATCGCCGTATTGCTGCGCGTCCTGCAGCGGCTGGTCGACAGCGGCAGCACCGTGCTGGTCATCGAGCACAACATGGACGTGATCAAGACGGCCGACTGGGTGGTCGACCTGGGCCCCGAAGGCGGCGCGGGGGGCGGTGCCATCGTGGCTGCCGGCACCCCTGAAGACCTGGCCGCCTGCGCGGCCAGCCACACCGGCCACTGGCTGGCCCCCGTGCTCCGATCCCGCCCTCAGGCCTGACCCGCCACGATCACCCGGTTGCGCCCGGCCCGCTTGGCCTGGTAGAGCGCGTCATCGGCGCGCCGGATCAGGTCCTCTACCCCCACCAGATGACCTGGCACCTGCTGGGCCACCCCGATGCTGATCGTCAGGCGCCCCATCACACCCAGCGGATGCACGATGCCCAGATCCTGGATCTTGCGGCGCACGGTGTCGGCCAGCCGGCCGGCGGCCGCCACATCCAGCCCCGGCACGATGACGGCAAATTCTTCACCGCCATAGCGGGCGGCCAGGTCGGCCGGGCGCTGCAACGCCGCCTGCAGCACGGCGGCCAGGCGCGACAGGACCTGGTCCCCCGCCTGATGGCCATAGCGGTCGTTGTAGGCCTTGAAATAATCCACGTCCAGCATGAGCAGACTGAGCGGCTCGCCCGAACGCCGTGCACGGGCCCATTCCTTGGCGAGCACCTGGTCGAAATGACGCCGGTTCGCCAGGCCCGTCAGCCCATCGGTGAGCGACAGCGCCTGCAGCCGCGCATTGGCCAGCGTGAGTGCCTCGGTGCGCTCGGCCACCTGCTGCTCGAGCTGGCTGGCATGCGCCTGCATATGCCGGGCCATCCGGCTCAGGGCACGCGACAGCGTGGCGATCTCGCGCACCGGGCTGTGTACGGGCTCCGTGCGACCACTCTGATCATGCGCCAGCTGCTCGGCCCAGACGCTGAGCTCGCGCAAGGGGCGCGAGAACCACCAGGCCAGCCCGAAGGCCAGCAGCGTGCCCATCAGCCAGAAGCCCATCACCAGCAGACCGATGCGCAACAGAATCCCCTCGATTGACTCGGTATAGCGGTCTTCGGGCAGCGCAAGCGCCAGCTGCAGGCGCGGCCCGTTGGGCAGTTCGAGCGAACGCCAGTGCAGCAGCGTACGCACACCATCCACCCTCATCCAGTACTGACCGGTCGATTCGCGGCTCTCGTGGATCCATTCCATACCCTGACGCACCTCGGGCAGGGGGCTGTGCACGGCCTGGGTATACATGAAACCATCGCGCATCGGCTGGCCCAGGGCCTGCGGCGACGAGGCCGCCAGCAAGGTACCATCGGGCAGCGTCAGCCAGGCCAGCCCGGAAAGGGGCGCCATTTCATCGCGCAGCAGCTCGTTGATCTGGGCCAGCGCCACATCGGCCATCAACACCCCGGTCGGTTGCCCCTGCGCATCACGCAGTTGCAATGACATGCCGATACCCCAGTCCTCGTAGAGCATGGCCGCATCCTGCAGCGCATACGGATCGGGCAGATTCCAGTGCAGGCCTGGCGTATCCGCAGCGCTGCGGTAGCGTGCATGCGAGCGCATGTCGACGTAGCGATCGCCCAGCGACTCGAGCGGCCCGTGCCGGTTGGCATCATCCACATGGAACTTGCGCATCCGGCCATCCAGCCTCATGTCCGACTCGAGAATCCGCAGGCTGGATACGCCCCCCTGCCAGGTACGGCTGGCCGCCCAGAAGCGGCCATCCTCACGTGCAAAGCCCAGCAACGTCAGGTGCGGCTGGGCACGCAGCTGCAACATGAAGCTGTCCAGCATCGCTGCGGGATCGCGTGCCTGGATCAGGCGCCCGTGCCACTGCCCCTGATTGAAGGTCAGCACACTGCCCGGAATCCCGAAAGCCGATGCCAGACGCCCGCGAATGAGGCCGCCCAACTCGGTGACCTGCTGTTCTTCGAGTATCCGTACGGCACGGATCGAGGCACCATAGACCCACCAGCCGGTAAGCCCGGCGATGATGGGCAGCGGCACCAGCACGGCCAGCAGAATGAACGTGCGCAGCGAGGTCAGCCCATCGCGCGGCAGGCGACGCAGCCGCTTGTGCAGGGTGCCGCTGTGCCGCCACCACAGCGCCAGCACCGCAAGCGCCAGCAGCAGGCCCAGCACCCGGATCAAGCCCGCCCATGCGGCCGGGTAGGCCGCCAGCGTGCGGCTGGGCACGGCACGCAGCCACCAGACCTGATCAGGCAGTTCGAGGCGCGTCTCGCTGCGGTGGTTCACGGGCAATTCGACGGGCCCGTGCAGCAGATGCTCCACCCCATCGGCATCTTCCTGGCGGATCTGCAGTTCGAACGGCACATCGTCGCCCGCCAGCCCCTGGCGCTGCAGCATCCCGTGCCAGTCCAGCGACAGCACCACATGCCCGCGATACCGGTCCTTGTCATCCTGGCGATAAAAGGGGCTGCGCAGCAATACCCCCGGACGCCCGGTCTGCAGCAGACGCGGCACCGGATCGAGTATGGTGCCGCGACGTGCCAGCATGCGCTGGATACCGCCCATGTATTCCGGATGCCGGCCATAGTCCAGGTCCACGATGCCTTCATTGCCGGCGGGCGGCGCCACGCGGCGCAGGCTCAGGCCGTCTATCCAGGACTGGCTGATCAGTTCGGGGTGCTGGCGGTGCAGCTCGGCTGTCCAGAGGTCGAAGGGCTGGATTTCATCCCCTTCGGCCACGGCCAGGGCTTCGGCCAGCCGCTCGTTGATCTCGACCAGGCTCAGCAGATACGCCTCCAGATTTCGTGTACCCGCCTCGAGCCGCTGCTGCACCTGCTGCGTCGCCTGCGCGGCATGGCGCACCCGATCGATTCGTTCTATCGCCAGGGTTCCAGCGTATATGGCCAGCAGCAGGAAAAAGAAGAAAAGATGCTTTCTGACCATGTACGGACCGTAAGGACGCTAGCCCATGCGGTAAATGGCGTCGTGCTCGCGGATCGCGTAGCGATCCGTCATGCCGGCGATGTAGTCGGCGATCGCACGCGCCTGCTGCACGGGATCGTCGCGCCGGTACTCGGGCGCGAGCAGACGGGGTTCTGCGAGAAAAGCCGTGAACAGCTCGCGCACGATACGCCGGGCCTTGCCGGTCATGCGCACGACACGCCAGTGGCGGTACAGATTGTCGTGCAGGAAGCGCTTGAGCTCGTTGGCCTGCGCGCGCACCGTATCCGAAAAGGCCGCCAGTGGCGGCGCAGCCCGCACCGCATCGACCGAGCCCGGCGCCTGCGCGGCCAGCCGCACGGCCGTGCTGTGCGTCAGATCGAGCACGAGCGTATTGATCATGGCCCGGATCACTTCATGCACCAGGCGGCGGGCCTCGATCTGCGGCCAGCGCTGCAGGACGGCCGCGTGATGGCGGGCGAAGAATTCGACCTCGAGCAGTTGCGGCACGCTGATCAGGCCCGAACGCAGGCCGTCGTCCACATCGTGATTGTTGTAGGCGATCTCATCGGCCAGGTTGGTCAGCTGGGCCTCGAGCGAGGGCTGGCTGCCATTCAGGAAACGCTCGCCCACGGCGCCCAGCTGGCGGGCCTGCCGGCGCGAGCAATGCTTGAGTATGCCCTCGCGCGTCTCGAAGCACAGGTTCAGGCCATCGAAGGCCGCATAGCGCTCTTCGAGCGTATCCACCACCCGCAGGCTCTGCAGATTGTGCTCGAAGCCGCCGGCTGCGGGCGCGAGTTCGCGCAGGCAGGCATTGAGTTCATCCTGCCCCGCATGGCCAAACGGCGTGTGACCCAGGTCATGCGCCAGCGCGATGGCCTCGATGAGGTCTTCGTGCACCCCCAGATTGCGCGCCAGCGTGCGCGCGATCTGGGCCACTTCGAGGCTGTGGGTGAGGCGGGTACGAAACAGATCGCCCTCGTGATTGAGAAACACCTGGGTCTTGTATTCAAGCCGCCTGAAGGCCCCGCAATGCACGATGCGATCGCGATCACGCTGGTACTCGGTGCGCCCTTCGGGCGGCGATTCGGCAAACTGCCGCCCGCGCGTGGCGCGCGGGTCACAGGCGTAGGGCGCGAGAGCAGGCATGGCAGGTTCGGGGGACGAATGGGTGGACATGCAAGCAGGATATCACCGTCACGGCCGGGAACGGCCCGCCTGCGGGTTTTCACCGCCTGCACACGCCCCTTCAGGCCCCCGATTGCAACAGCAGGGCGGCCACGACGGCGTCCTCGACCTCGTGCACCTGCGCTGCGCCCAGCCGGGGCAAGAGTACATAATGGATCTTTCCGCCGCGCGATTTCTTGTCGACCCGCATCAGTTCGAGCCAGCGCCCGGCACCCAGGGCAGGCGCCCGGGTCGGGCAGCCGATGGCCTGCACCAGGGCCTGGATGCGCGCCACTGCCGCCGCATCCAGCCCGCAGACCCGCGCCGAGAGCCCGGCGGCGAGCACCATGCCGCAACCCACGGCCTCGCCGTGCAGCCACTGCCCGTAGCCCAGCCCGGCCTCGATCGCGTGGCCGAACGTATGGCCGAAATTCAGGTGGGCGCGCACCCCGGCCTCGCGCTCGTCCTGCGACACCACGGCCGCCTTGATCTCGCAGGACCGGCGGATGGCCTGCGAGATCAAGGCGGCGTCCAGGGCGCGCAGGCCTGTCACGTGCGCCTCGCACCAGTCGAAGAACGCCGCGTCGGCGATCATGCCGTGCTTGATCACCTCGGCCAGCCCGGCCGAGACCTCGCGCGCCGGCAGAGTCTGCAGCACATCGGGGTCGATCACCACGGCCTGGGGCTGGTGGAAGGCACCGATCATGTTCTTGCCGCGCGGATGATTGATCGCCGTCTTGCCGCCCACCGACGAATCCACCTGCGCCAGCAGCGTGGTCGGCACTTGCACGAAACGCACCCCGCGCTGGTAGCAGGCCGCCGCAAAGCCGGCCAGATCGCCCACCACCCCGCCACCCAGGGCCACCAGCACCGTTTTGCGGTCATGGCCCCGCGCGAGCAGCGCATCGAAGACCTGGTTGAGCGAATCCCAGCTCTTGTGTGCTTCGCCATCCGGCAAGGCGATGGTCACCAGCGGTTTGCCGGCGGCGGCCAGCAGATCGCGCACCCGCTCGCCATACAGGGCATCCACCGTCACATTGGTGACCAGCGCCAGGCTGGTGGCATCCGCCGGAATGCTGTCGGCCAGGGCGTCCAGGCAGCCACTGCCGATGTGGATGGGATAGTGCCCCCCAGGGGCTTCGACCAGTACGGTATGCATGTCACCTCGATTCAGGGTCAGTCCATTCAATTGCTGCGCGTTCCGGGCCGGCGGGCCATCCCCGGGCTGCAAGCCCACCCCCGGGCTGCAGGCCCACCCCCGGGCCGCCGGGCCGCCCATTGACGCCCACTCAGGTCGGCGGGCCGCCCAGCTGGGCCACCAGCCGACGCAGGATCTGGCTCGCAGGCTGCCTGCCCGTGGCCACCGTGATGTGGGCCACCTCGGCATACAAGGGCTCGCGCTGCTCGAGCAGGGCGACGATGCGCCCCTGCGGGTCTTCGGTCTGCAGCAGCGGCCGGTTGCGGTCGCGCGCCACGCGCTGGTAGAGCTCATGGGCCTCGGCCTGCAGGTAGATCACACAGGCGCGCGTACGCAGCATCTCGCGGTTCTCGGGTGCCAGGACGGCCCCCCCTCCGGTGGCCAGTACCAGATCGAACTGGCGCGTGTACTCGTCCAGGATGGCGGTCTCGCGCCGACGAAACCCCGCCTCGCCCTCGATATCGAAAATGGTGGCCACACGCACCCCGCAGCGCGCCTCGAGGGCCTGGTCGAGGTCCACGAACGGACGCTCGAGGGCCGCTGCCAGCTGCCGGCCCAGCGTGGTCTTGCCTGCCCCCATCATGCCCACCAGACAGACCGGCTTGCGGCCTTCACCTCCGCCTGCCGGCGCACCTTGTGCAGCGTCGGTGGTGGTGGCAGGGCCGGCAACCACGGGCTGTAACGCAACGGAACCTGGGACAGAGGAATATCGGGCAGCGGGGTCAGACATGACAATCCGGCTTGGTTTGCAAGGTGATCGTGACCCGCCGTCCCGGCGGAATCCGGATCGAATCACGTAAAATAACGTGTATTATCGCATCAGCCTGTCCCTGGCCCATCGGGGTCCTGAAATACACGTTTACATCCCTACTCGCCTGCTTGCACGTCCGGTTCTGGCCAGCGCTTACAATCGCCTCTGATGACCTCCACCCGCACCCAATCCGCAAATCAGTCAGCCGGGTCATCCTGGCTGACCCGGCTGATCGTCAAGACCATCGCGGTTCTGGCGGGTCTGGGGCTGTGCGCGGCCTTGCTGCTGGGCATGGCCCTGGCACTGGCCTGGCCCAACCTGCCCGACCTGGGCGCCATGATCGACTACCGGCCCCGTGTGCCGTTGCGCATCTACACGGCCGACAAGGTGCTGATCGGCGAGTTCGGCGAAGAACGGCGCAACGTGCTGCGCTTCAACGAAATCCCCGATGTCATGAAGTCGGCGGTGCTGGCCGCCGAAGACGACCGCTTCTACCAGCACGCCGGCATCGACTGGCTGGGCGTGCTGCGCGCCGCCCTGGCCAATACCATGCACATGTCCAAGACCCAGGGGGCCAGCACCATCACCATGCAGGTGGCGCGCAACTTCTACCTGTCGTCCGAAAAAACCTATACGCGCAAGTTCTACGAACTGCTGCTCACCTTCAAGATCGAGGCCACGCTCACCAAGAACGAGATCCTCGATCTGTACATGAACCAGATCTTCCTGGGGCACCGGGCCTACGGCTTCGCGGCTGCCAGCCGCACCTATTTCGGCAAGCCGCTGGCCGAGATCACCGCGGCCGAAGCCGCCATGCTCGCCGGCATCCCCAAGGCGCCCTCGCGCTACAACCCGATCGCCAACTTCCAGCGCGCCAAGGCGCGCCAGATGTACGTGCTGGGCCGCATGCGCCAGCTGGGCTACCTGACCGAAGCCGAATACCGGCAGGCGGCCGACCAGGCCATCGTCATCAAGTCGGCCGCCGGCACCCCCACCGGGCGCTACGCCGTGCACGCCGACTACCCGGCCGAACTGGCCCGCCAGCTGCTCTACGGGGTCTATCAAGACGACATCTACTCACGCGGCCTGAACGTCTACACCACCATCAACGCCAAAGACCAGGAAGCCGCCTACCAGGCCCTGCGCGCCGGCGTGCTCGACTACACCCGGCGCGCACCGTACACCGGCCCCGAAGAAACCATCGACCTGCCACCGGGCATCGAGAAAGACCCCGAAGCCTTCAACGATCTGCTCGACGAAGCGCAAGAGCGCCACCCCGACAACGGTGACCTGCTCACCGGCATCGTACTCTCGGCCAGCCCCACCGAAGTGCGGGTGGCCCGCAGCGCCGATCAAGTCATCACCATCAACGACAAGCAGGCCCTGCGCGTGGTGGCCCGCGGCCTGGTGGCCAACGCCAAAGACAATGTGCGCATCGAGCGCGGCGCCATCGTCTACGTGCACCAGAACGGCGACACCTGGGAACTCATCAACAAGCCAGCCATCCAGGCGGCCCTGGTCGGCATCAGCGCCCAGGACGGCGCGATCCAGGCCATGATCGGCGGTTTCCATTTCGACGAAGGCAAGTTCAACCGCGTCACCCAGGCCTGGCGCCAGCCGGGCTCGTCGTTCAAACCCTTCATCTACGCGGCGGCACTCGAGCGCGGCCTCACGCCGGCCACCCAGATTTCCGACGAGCCCTTCTCGCTGACCGCCGAGCAGACCGGCTCCAAGCCCTGGAACCCGAAGAACTACGGGCGCAGCTACGAACCCATGCTGACCATGCGCCAGGGCCTGTACAAGTCCAAGAACATGGTGTCCATCCGCATCATGCAGGCCATAGGCCCGCAGTACGTGCAGGATTACGTCACGCGCTTCGGCTTCGATCGCGAACGCCAACCGGCCGTGTTGCCGCTGGCCCTGGGCGCCGGCAGCGTCACCCCGCTGCAGCTGGCCGGCGGCTTTGCGGTGTTCGCCAACGGCGGCTACCGGGTGCCGCCGTACCTGATCGATACGGTCACCGACAGCGAAGGCAAGGTCATCATGCGCGCCCATCCCACCGTGGCCGGCGATGCCCTGGCGCGCGTGATCGACCCGCGCACCGCCTACGTCATGGCCGACATGCTGCGCGGCGTGGCCACGTCGGGCACCGGCGCGCGGGCGCGCCGCGAACTCCAGCGCGTCGACCTCGGGGGCAAGACCGGCACCACCAATGACTCGCAAGATGCCTGGTTCGCCGGCTTCACCCCCAAAGAGGTGGCCGTGGCCTGGATGGGCTTCGACCAGCCCCGTTCCATGGGCCAGGGCGAAACCGGTGGCGGCGCCGCACTGCCCATGTGGATCGACTACATGCGGGTCGCCCTGCAGGGCCAGCCCGAGATCCAGCCCGGCCCGCTGCCCAGCGGCCTGGCGCGCATCGATGGCGACTTCTACTTCTCCGAATACCCGCCCGGCATCGCCATCGCCCGGGTCGGCCTGCCCCAGCCGGGCGACACCTACCCCGCAGCCAACAGCCTGGACGGGCAGGAAATGGACGACATCAACCGGCTGCTCAACCAGTTGCAGACCCAGGTCCTGCCCAGCGACGCCACCCCATACGAAGCCGCGCAGCCACAGCCCGTGCGGGTTCCCTTTTAAGGACGGTATCCCATGCCAGCCCACCCCGCCGAAGCACGCAGCAAAAACACCACCCACGGCACACCTGGCATGCATGCCCCATGCGCGCCGGCAGGCCATCCGGCCCAGGGCGTCGTACCCGCAATCCGCGCCCGCCGGCTGCGCATCACCGGCAGCCTGGCGCTGGCCAGCCTGCTGCTGGCCGGCTGCGGCATGAAAGGCCCGCTGTACATGCCCGAGCCGCCGCCACCGGCCGATGAGCAACTGGCCCTGCCCCCGGACGTGCCACTGGGCAGCAACCCCACCCAGCAACCACTGCCCTGAGGCCACATCGATGCTGCCCAGCCAACCCTGGTTCGACCTGCGCGATGGCGTGCTGCACGCCGAGGGTGTGGCGCTGCCCGCGCTCGCGCGCCGCTACGGCACCCCCTTGTATGTGTATTCGCGCGCGGCCCTGCAGGCCGCCTGGCACGCCTACCGTCAGGCCCTGCATGGGCGCCGTGGCCTGGTCTGCTACGGCGTCAAGGCCAACAGCAACCTCGCCATCCTGCACGAATTCCAGCGCCTGGGGGCCGGTTTCGACATCGTCTCGGGGGGTGAACTGGCCCGCGTGCTGGCCGCCGGCGCGCGGCCCGAGACCATCGTCTTCTCGGGCGTGGGCAAGCAGGCCTGGGAAATCCGTGCCGCACTCGAGGCGGGCATCCTGTGCTTCAACGTCGAATCGGCGGGCGAGCTCGAATGCATCGCCCAGGTGGCGGCCGACTGCGGCCGCCCGGCCCCCGTCTCGGTGCGCGTCAACCCCGACGTGGATGCCCACACCCACCCGTATATCTCCACCGGCCTGAAAGACAACAAGTTCGGCGTGCCCATCCAGGATGCCCGCGCCCTGTACCATCGGGCGCGCAGCCTGCCGTCGCTGCGCATCGTGGGGATGGACTGCCACATCGGCTCGCAGATCACCACCATAGCGCCCTGGCTGGATGCCCTCGACCGGCTGCTCGCCCTGATCGACCAGCTCGCGGCCGATGGCATCCAGCTGCAGCACCTGGACCTGGGCGGCGGCCTGGCCATCCGCTACACCGACGAAACCCCGCCCCAGCCGGCAGACCTGCTGGAGCCCGTATTTGCCACCCTGCAGGCGCGTGGCCTGGGCCACCTGAAGGTCGTGCTCGAACCCGGGCGCTCGCTCGTGGGCAATGCGGGCGTGCTGCTCACCGAAGTCCTCTATCTGAAGCGCGGCGAAACCCGCCAGTTCGCCATCGTCGATGCCGCCATGAACGACCTCATGCGCCCGGCGCTCTATGAAGCCTGGCATGGCGTGCGCCCCGTCTGCCCGCGCGATGGCGAGCCCACCGAGACCTGGGATGTGGTCGGCCCGATCTGCGAAAGCGGCGACTGGCTCGCGCGCGGGCGCGCGCTGGCGCTTGCCCCGGGCGACTGGCTGGCGATCGAATCGGCCGGTGCCTATGCATTCTCGATGGCCAGCCAGTACAACAGCCGCCCGCGGGCGGCCGAGGTGCTGGTGGATGGCGAGCAGGCCTGGCTGGTGCGCCCGCGCGAAAGCGTGCACGAACTGTACGCGCAAGAGCGCATCCCTGGCCAGCCCGCGCACCCCGGGGTTCGCGGGCCGTAGCCCGGGGGCCCGAAGACCCGGCCGCCGGCCTAGAGTTCGCCGTACGAGTGCAGCCCCGACAGGAACATGTTCACCCCCAGGAAGGCGAAGCTGGTCACCAGCAGGCCGGTGAGCGCCCAGTAGGCCGCCATCGCCCCGCGCAGGCCTTTCATGAGGCGCATGTGCAGCCAGGCGGCATAATTGAGCCAGACGATGAGCGCCCAGGTTTCCTTGGGGTCCCACTGCCAGTACGTGCCCCAGGCATCGGCCGCCCACAGGGCCCCCAGGATGGTGGCCACGGTGAAGAAGGCGAAGCCGATGGCGATGGCGCGGTACATGATGTCATCGAGCACCTCGAGCGATGGCAGGCGCTGCGCGATGGGCCCGCGAAACGCCAGGATGCTGCCCACGATCAGGGCGCCGATGCCGAAGAACAGCATCCACGTGGCCGAGAGCTCGCGCGAGCCGAACATGAAGGGCTCGGCGCACAGCACGGCACCCAGCAGAAAGAGCGGTATCAGTGGTTTGATGCCGCGGGTCTCGCCATGCGCCTTGACCAGATAGGCAAAACCCACCATGGCCGCCAGGCTGAAGGTGCCATAGCCGATGAAGTTGGCCGGCACGTGCAGCTTCATCCACCAGCTCTTCAGGGCGGGCACCAGCGGCTGGATCTGGTAGGCGTCGCGGGTGAACGAATACCACAGCAGGAACACCACCAGGGCGCTGATCACCAGCAGCGCGAAGCCGCCCAGCGCGCGCGTGGCATAGCGCCGCTCGTAGTAGAGATAGAACAGCGCCGTGATGAGCGCCAGCAGCACGAATACTTCGTAGAGATTGCTGACCGGCACGTGGCCAATGCCCGGCCCCAGCAGATGGCCCTCGCGCCAGCGCACCAGCAGGCCGGTGAGCCCGGCGTAGACCGCGCCCCAGGTGAGCACCGTGCCCACCCACGAAAACGTCGGCACGGCAAAACCCACCCAGTAGCAGACCGTGGCGAGCACGAACAGCGCGCACATCCACAGCACCGCCGACTGCGACGAAATCAGGTACTTGAGCAGGAACACGCTGTCGACGTGTGTAAGGTCGCCCTGCAGCAGATTGCCGGTGGGGCTGTACAGCCAGATGGCCAGCAGCGCCGTCAGGCCGCTGGCCAGCATCAGCGTGCGCAGCGGCCGCCAGAGCCAGCCCATCCAGCTGAACAGGGCCACGCAGCCCAGCAGGATGAGGGTCTCGTAGTAGTCCATGAAATGGCCATAGGCGTCGATCGCATAGCCCGCACCCGCGGCCAGGAGCACGAAGAAGGCGATATCGGACCAATCGGGGCGGCCCCGCCGGCCGCGCCGATCGCCACTTGCGTTCATGGGCCCGGCCCACAGGCCGGGCGCTTGGCGGACCATTGAATCAGACGTCATGTTGACCTCCCAGTGTGCGCAAGGCATTGCGCAAGCGCTCGAATTCGTGATTGAAATCCAGTGTACGACGTTGTGTGGTCATTGCGGCCAGCCAGCTGCTGCCCGCACCGCTGGGCCGCACCCAGACCCACACCCGCCGCTCGCGGATGTAGAACATGGAGAACACCCCCAGCACCAGGAACAGGCAGCCCAGATAGACGATGGTCTTGCCGGGGCTGCGCGCCACCTGGAAGACGCTGGCCTGGACGTGATCGAACCCCGCGAGCTGCAGGGCCACCGGGGCAGGATAATCCGGCAGCATCGCCAGCGCCACCACCGCCAGCCCGAGCCACTGCTGCTCGCGCTGCGCGGCGTCGCCCTGCAGCCCGGCCAGGGCCGGCAAGCCTGCGCGGGCCCGCATGAGGTTGCGCAGTTCGGCCACGCTGAGCTGGACCATGGGCACCGCGAAGTTGAGGATTTTCTCGCGCTGGTCTTCAGGAGCGGCGGCGATGATGCCATTGAAGCCCTCGCGCTCGAACGTGGTCAGGGCGCCGCGCGCCGCCTGGAACATCAGGTCGCGCTGTTCGCCTTCGGGCGCATTGTGCTCGGCAAACGCCTGTGCCGCCTGCTCGCGCAGCGCCGGATCGGCCAGCGCCGCGCGCAGCTGCATGAACTCGTGCATCTGGCCCCGCGCATCGGCCGGAATGCGCAGATAGCGCCAGGGCTGCGCCGGGGTGTCGCGCACCCCCAGCAGGAACAGCGGAAAGCCATCGAGTGCCACCGGCAGCATGTACTGGTTGAACTCGTGCGCCTGCCCGTCGGCCCCGATCAGGCGGTATTGCACGCTGGGGCCCACGTTGCGCAGATCCTTGTCGCGCGGCCGCGCCGCACTGCCGGTGACGGCCGCCACGTGCTCGATCACATTGGCCGGCTGCGGCCCCTGGCCATCGCCCAGGTTCTCGACGTTGATCAGGCGCAGGTCGGTGTAATCGACCATGTCACCACCCAGACCCGCCGGCAGCTGCGACTCGGTGCCCACCGTGCCGGTGAGTGCGACCGGCTCGGAGCCCTGGCCGCGCAGGGGCCAGCCGCGCAGCTGCAGCGCACTGCCGCCGTCATCGAAGCTCGACTGATACACCGTGAGCCCACGATAATGCAGCGGCTCATTGACCTGGATCGTCTGATCGAAGGACTCGCCCGTGACCCGGTCGGTGACCGTGACGTCACTGCGGAAATCGCTGGGCTGGCCGTTTTCGTAGTATTCGATATGAAACTTGTTCAGCCGCAGGCTGAAGGGCAGCGGCTGCAACAGCACCCCTTGACCCGACGGGATGATGCCCACGCTGCTCTGCTTGCCATCGGGGATCAGCATGTTCGCGCGGAAGCTGGGGTTGTAGGCCGACAGGCGGCCCGACTCGGGCACCTCGGAAATCAGCATGTTGCCGACCACCGGCTGCTTGTCGAACAGCCAGGTCTGCAGGCGCACGGGCAGCTCGCTGTCGAGCAGCCCGCCCACGCAGATCACCACGATCGCCACGTGCGCAAAAATGTAGCCCAGCCGATTGGCGGCACCCTTCTTGGCGGCCACCATGCGGCTGTCGCCATCGATGCGCACCCGATAGCGGAAACCCTGCGCGCGCAGCAAGGGGCCCAGGGCATCGACGGCCGCATCGGGGGCCAGCGCGCTGTGCACCTCGACCTTGTGGCGGAACGCCTTCAGGCTGCTGCCGCGCACGTATTCGCGAAACGAGCGCATGTCGCGAATCATCTTGGGCGCATTGCGCAGCACACACAACGAGGTGGACACCACCAGAAAGGCCATGATCACCAGGAACCACGGGCTGTTGTAGATGTGCCAGATCGAGAACTGGTCGAACAGCGTATACCAGAACGGCCCGAACTGGTCGATATAGGTGTTGGGCGCCTGGTTCTGGGGCAGTACCGTACCGATCAGGCTGGCCACGCAGATGAAGACCAGCAGGCTGATGGCAAAACGCATCGAACCCAGGAGTTCGATGATGTCCGCGCCACGTGCGCGCCAGGACGAAGATGAGGCCACTGCGGTGAAATCCGTAAAAAAGGGGCCCTGTATGACCAGAACCCCCTGTATCCGTATTATTGAACCTTGAACCTTGAACCTTGAACCTTACACCCGAAGCCCGGCCCATGGCAGGATAACCCTGCCCCGAACGAGGAAACCGCTTCAGGGACGCAGGCCGGCGGCGTAATTGGCCACGGCGGCCAGGTCGGACTGGTTCATGCGATCGGCGATGTCGTGCATGATCTCGTTCTTGCGGTCACCTGTCTGGAACAGCTTGAGCTGCTCGAGGATGTAGTCTGGGTACTGGCCGGCCAGGCGCGGAAATTCGGCCGGGATGCCGGTGCCCGCAGCGCCATGGCAGGCCGCGCAGGCCGGCACGTGGCGATCGGCAATGCCGGCGCGCCAGATGGTCTGCCCGCGCTCGACCGTGTCTTCGTTGGTGGCCGTGGGGGCCGTATCCCAGTCGAGTGCCTGGTTGGTGAGATACAGCGCAACATTGCGCATGTCTTCGGGGGTCAGCGCCGGGGCGATGCTGGCCATGACCGAGGGCGCGCCATCGGGCCCGGTGCGCACGGCGGGCTTGTCGCCCTGCGGGGTGAAATCGTGCAGTTGCTTGACCAGGTATTCGTGCGGCTGGGCCGAGAGATTCGGATTCATGGGGATGGTGCTGTTGCCACCCTCGCCATGGCAGGTGATGCAGGCCAGCACCCCGCGCGACATGTCGCCATTGAGATACAGCTGTTCGCCGGCCGCGGCATCGGGTTTCTGATCCTGGGCGTGAGCCATGCCGGGCAGGACACCGGCCAGGACCAGGCTGCCGGCCATGAACATACTGGAGAGCGCACGCTTCATGAGATCCTCGGTGATGATTCGTTCAGCACGAAATTATACAATAGGCAAAAATTCAATCATTTGGGGCTTGTACCGCGTGTCCTTGCTACATCGTGCCCGCTTCGTGGCCTCGGCAGCCCGGCTCGACCAGCTGCCGCCGCCCACCACGGCCGAGATCTGTTTCGTCGGCCGCTCCAATGCGGGCAAATCCTCGGCCATCAATGCCCTGTGCAACCAGAAGCGCCTGGCGTTTTCCAGTAAAACCCCGGGGCGCACCCGGCTCATCAACCTGTTCGGCCTGCCCGACCCGCTGCAGCCCGACGCCTGGCTGGGCTTTCTGGTCGACCTGCCCGGCTACGGTTACGCGGCGGTCGACCAGGCCGCCCGCGAAGCCTGGGCCGAAGTCCTGGGGCGCTATCTGCACGAACGCCCCAGCCTGGCCGCCGTGGTGCTGATCCTCGACATCCGCCGCGGCGTCACCGACCTCGACCGGCGCCTGGCGCACTGGATCGCGCTGCGCGGCCTGCCCACCCTGGCCCTGCTCACCAAGGCCGACAAACTGCCCCACGGCCAGCGCCTGCGCGCCGTGGCCCAGGCGCGCCGCGATCTGGCCGATATCGGCACCCTCACGGCCGTGCCCTTTTCGGCTACCCAGCGGCTCGGCCTCGAAGAGGCCACCGCGTGCATCCTGCACTGGATCGCCCCTCCTTCAGCCTGAACCCGCCCCGGCCTGCATGCCGGGGTTCTCCGGAGCCTTTCATGACCCGTTTCCTGCCCCACGCCGAATTTCCCACCGTGCGCCTGCGCCGCAACCGGCGCGATGAGTTCTCGCGCCGCCTGGTGCGCGAGCACCGCCTGAGCACCGACAACCTCATCTACCCCGTGTTCGTGCGCGAAGGCAGCGGCGTGCGCGAGCCCGTGGCCTCGATGCCCGATGTCCTGCGCCACTCGCCCGACACCTTGCTGGCCGTGGCCGAGCACAGCCTGCAACTGGGCATCCCGGTCATCGCGCTGTTTCCGCACATGGACCCGGCCACCAAGACGCCCGACGGCATCGAAGCCACCCGCCCCGATGGCCTCATCCCGCGCACCGTGCGCCTGCTCAAGCAGCACTTCCCCGAACTGGGCATACTCACCGACGTGGCCCTGGACCCCTACACCAGCCACGGCCAGGACGGCCTGGTCGATGACCAGGGCCAGTTGCAGAACGATGCCACCGTAGCCCTGCTGGTGCGCCAGGCCCTGGCCCACGCCGAGGCGGGCGTGGATTTCATCGCACCCAGCGACATGATGGATGGCCGCGTCGGCGCCATCCGCAGTGCGCTCGACGCCAACGGCCATATCCACGCACGCATCATGGCCTACTCGGCCAAGTACGCCAGCGCATTCTACGGGCCATTCCGCGATGCCGTGGGCTCGGCGGCCAACCTGGGGCAGTCGAACAAATCCACGTACCAGATGGACCCGGCCAACCGCCTCGAAGCGATACGCGAGGTGGCCGCCGATCTGCGCGAAGGCGCCGACATGGTGATGGTCAAGCCCGGCATGCCGTATCTGGACATCGTGCGCGAGGTCAAGGACGCCTTCGGAGTGCCGACCTACGTCTACCAGGTGAGTGGCGAATACGCCATGCTCAAGGCCGCCGCAGCCAACGGCTGGCTGGACCACGACAAGGTGATGATGGAGTCGCTCATCGCCTTCCGGCGCGCCGGGGCCGACGGGATACTGACGTATTTCGCACCGGCGGCGGCCGAGATCCTGCGGGGCGGTCATTCAGATTCATGAGCCCGCTCAGGCCGGGTTGTCAATGTCGATGAACGTGCAGCGCACCCCGAATGTGGTCTCGATGGCCGCCCCCAGCGCCTGGACCCCGTAGCGCTCGGTGGCATGATGCCCGGCGGCCAGATAGGCGCAGCCCGTTTCACGCGCCCAGTGCACGGTGGGCTCGGAGATCTCGCCACTGAGATAGCAGTCGGCGCCCGCGGCCACGGCGTGTTCGATCATGCCCTGCGCCGCCCCGGTGCACCAGGCGAGCCGGCCCACGGGCCGGTCGGGCTCGCCCACCAGCAGCGGCTCACGCCCCAGGCGCCCGGCCACCTGCGCGGCCAGTTTGGCCACCGTGCAGGGCTGCGCCGGCCGCCCCAGCCAGACCAGGCCTTCGGGCCCGCAACGCAGCGGCAGGCCTGCGGCATCAAGATCGGGCTGCCAGCCCAGGATACGCGCCAGCTGCGCATTGTTGCCCCATTCGGGGTGCGCATCCAGTGGCAGATGGTAGGCAAACAGGTTCAGCCCCGCCCCCAGCACGGCGGCCAGGCGCCGGTACTTGGGCCCGCGTATGGTGGGGTCTTCGTTCTTCCAGAACCAGCCATGGTGCACCAGCAGCGCGTCGGCCCCCTGACCGATGGCGGCCTCGATCAGGGCCTGCGAGGCCGTGACCCCGGTGACGACATGGCGGATGAGATCACGCCCCTGGACCTGCAGGCCATTGGGGCAGTAGTCACGAAAGCCATCCGGCTTCAGCTGCGCGCTGAGCCAGGCTTCGAGGGCAACCCGGGTGATTTCAGCCATGGCGTACCCGATCGCTGGTACCGCAGGCCCGCACAGGCTCGCCCGTTGCACCCTGCCAGCCCGATGCCCCCTGCCGGCACGGTACGCCAACCGGGCCTGCGAAGCCCGCCGCTGGCATGAGCCGCGCCGTCATTTCTTGAGCGAGTCGCGGATTTCGCGCAGCAGCAGGACGTCTTCAGGGGTGGCCGGCGGTGCCGGTGGCGCGGCCTGTGCCTCGGCTTCGGCCTCGAAGCGGCGCCGGGCGGTGTTGACCATCTTCACCATGATGAAGACCACCAGCGCCAGCAGGAGGAAGTTCACGAACACGGTGAGAAAATGGCCCCAGGCGAACACCACGGCCCCGGCCTTGGTGAGTTCATCGTAGGTTTGCGCGCCGACATAATCTTGTGGGGCGCGCAGCACCCAGTAGAGATTGTCGAAATTGACATCACCCCCGAGGATGAAGTTGATGATCGGCATGAAGAGGTCGTTGACAACCGAATCGATGATCGTGCCGAAGGCGCCGCCGATGATGACGCCGATGGCCAGATCCATCATGTTGCCCTTGATGGCAAATTCGCGAAACTCGCTGATGAAACCGCGTCCGGTGCTCATTGATCTGTTTTCCTTGTCTGTACCCTGGCGGGCGTAACGCTATAATACGCGGTTGAAAGCCCTCATGGGCGGGCAGCGCAATTACGCCGCCGGCAAACAACCGATACACCTTGACACGTTTCGCCCTCGTGGCGATCAACCGGGATAACCACATGAGCCAGCAACCGACACAGCCTGACAATCAGGGCGCAGTCGATCCCACCCTGCCCTCCGACCCCAAGCGGCGCTTCTGGGTCGCCACGGCCTGCACCCTGGGCGGGGCCGTGGGCGTGGGCACCGCCGTGCCGTTTGTCGCGTCCTTTGCGCCGTCCGACAAGGCGCGCGCCGCCGGTGCACCCGTCACGGCCGACATCTCCGATCTGGCCATGGGCCAGATGAAGGTGGTCGAATGGCGTGGCAAGCCCGTCTGGATCGTACGCCGCAGCAAGGTCACGCTCGAAGACCTGCCCAAGCACGATGCCGAACTGGCCGACCCCGAGTCCGACCGCCCGGGCTTCACACCGCCCTGGGCCAAGAACGAGTGGCGCTCGCGCGATCCCGAATACTTCATCTGCATCGGCATCTGCACCCACCTGGGCTGCTCGCCTACCGCCTACTTCCAGACCGGCGCCCAGCCCGGGCTGCCCACCGGCTGGCCCGGCGGCTGGCTGTGCGCCTGCCATGGCTCCACGTTCGACCTGGCCGGGCGCGTCTTCGCCAACAAGCCCGCGCCCGACAACCTCGAGATCCCGCCCTACGTCTTCTCCGCCGACGGCACCAAGGTCACCATCGGCGTCGACGAAGACAACAAGGCCTGATGCGCCCCGCGCCCATCGTTTCAAGCAATCAACAGGAGCCATCCATGGCCGAACAAAACGTCGAGACAAGCGGCTTGCTGGGCTGGGTAGACCGCCGCTTTCCGCTCAGCAAGCTGTTCAAGGAGCACATGTCCGAGTACTACGCTCCGAAGAACTTCAATTTCTGGTACTTCTTCGGGTCGCTGGCGCTGCTGGTGCTGGTCATCCAGGTGGTCAGCGGCATCTTCCTGGTCATGAACTACAAGCCCGATGCCACCTTGGCCTTCAGCTCGGTCGAGTTCATCATGCGCGAAGTGCCCGGCGGCTGGTTCATCCGCTACATGCACTCCACCGGCGCCTCCATGTTCTTCGTGGTGGTCTACCTGCACATGCTGCGCGGCCTGTTCTATGGCTCGTACCGCAAGCCGCGCGAACTGGTCTGGATCTTCGGCGTCGCCATCTTCCTGTGCCTGATGGCCGAAGCCTTCTTCGGCTACCTGCTGCCCTGGGGCCAGATGTCGTACTGGGGCGCCCAGGTCATCGTCAACCTGTTCTCGGCCATCCCCTTCATCGGCCCCGACCTGGCCATCTTCATCCGCGGCGACTACGTCGTGTCCGATGCCACGCTGAACCGCTTCTTCGCGTTCCACGTCATCGCCATCCCGCTGGTGCTCATCGGGCTGGTGGTCGCGCACATCATCGCCCTGCACGAAGTGGGCTCGAACAACCCCGATGGCATCGAGATCAAGCAGGGCCCCAAAGACAAGTACGGCCATCCGGTCGACGGCATCCCCTTTCACCCCTACTACTCGGTGCACGACATCGTCGGCGTGGCGGGCTTCCTGATCGTATTTGCCGCCATCCTGTTCTTCGGCCCAGAAATGGGCGGCTACTTCCTCGAATACAACAACTTCATCCCGGCCGACCCGCTCAAGACGCCGCCGCACATCGCCCCGGTCTGGTATTTCACGCCGTTCTACACCATGCTGCGCGCCACCACCAGCGACTTCACCTGGGTCCTGGCCGCCGGCGCCGTCATCGCCGCCCTGTGGATCTTCATCAAGGCGCGCGGCTGCGGCCTGTGCCGCTATATCGCGCCGCTGGTGCTGCTGGTGGTCGCCGTGCTGCTGCGGGTCATCGACGCCAAGTTCTGGGGCGTGGTCTCCATGGGCGGTGCCGTGGTGCTGCTGTTCTTCCTGCCCTGGCTCGACCGCTCACCGGTCAAGTCCATCCGCTACCGGCCGGGCTGGCACAAGTGGCTGTACGCCATCTTCATCATCGATTTCCTGGCGCTGGGCGTGCTGGGCACCCTGCCCGTCACCCCCGAATACACCATCGCCGGGCAGATCTGCACGGTCATCTACCTGGCGTTCTTCTTCCTGATGCCGGTCTGGTCACCCCTGGGCACCTTCAAGAAGGTTCCGAGCCGGGTCACCTTCCGCGCCCACTGAAACCGCCCCTGACTGCTACGGAAACATCATGATCAAAAAACTGCTCGGTGTCCTGGCCCTGTCGCTGACCTGCACCTTTGCCTACGCGGCCGATGGGGGCGCCCAGATCCAGAAGGCCCCCGACCGCATCGCCGACCTGGCCGCGCTGCAAAACGGCGCCAAGATGTTCGTCAACTACTGTCTGAACTGCCACAGCGCCAGCGCCATGCGCTACAACAAGCTGATGGACCTCGGCCTCACCGAAGAAGACATCAAGAAGAACCTGCTCTTCACCCGCGAGCGGGTGGGCGACCTGATGACCATCTCCATGACGCCCGAAGACGCCAAGCGCTGGTTCGGCACCACCCCGCCCGACCTGTCCGTCATCGCACGGGCCAAGAGCACCAGCTTCGGGCCCTCGGGGGTCGACTACATCTATACTTACCTCAGCACCTTCTTTCGCGACACCGAGCGCAAGACGGGCTGGAACAACGTGGTCTTCCCCAACGTCGGCATGCCCAACCCGCTCTGGGAACTCGAAGGCCCGCGTTCGCTCACCGACGTGCAGGTGCACCAGGTGCCCGACGAAGCCGGCAACATGCACTGGGTCAAGACCACGTCGATTTTCGACCACAACGGCTATGCCGAGATCACCAATGAGAAGCTCGCCAACTACCATGGCGATGTCACGCGCACGACCACGTTCGACTCCAAAGACGCCAAGACCTTTGCCAAGTTCGAAAACGACGTGGCCGACCTGAGCAATTTTCTTGGCTGGATGGCCGAGCCCGTGCAACTCGAACGGCGCGAGATCGGGGTCATCGTGATGATCTTCCTGGTCCTGTTCCTGTTGATCGCAATCCGCATGAACAGCACCTACTGGAAGCACGTGCGCTAAACCCCGGGTGCCTTCCGGGGCACCCCTTTTTCTGGATGGGAACCCACATCATGATGGTGCTTTATTCCGGCACGACCTGCCCTTTTTCGCAACGTTGCCGCTTCGTGCTGTTCGAAAAAGGCATGGATTTCGAAATCCGCGATATCGACCTCTACAACAAGCCCGAAGACATTGCCCTGATGAACCCCTACGACCAGGTGCCCATCCTGGTCGAGCGCGACCTCATCCTGTATGAGTCCAACATCATCAACGAATACATCGACGAGCGCTTTCCGCACCCGCAGCTGATGCCGGCCGACCCGATCATGCGCGCTCGCACGCGCCTGTTCCTGCACAATTTCGAAAAAGAGATTTTCACGCACGTCTGCACTCTCGAAAGCCGCAGCATCACCGACGAAAAAGTGCTCGATGCGGCCCGCAGCGCCATCCGCGAACGCCTCACCCAGCTGGCGCCGCTGCTGGTCAAGAACAAGCACTTGCTGGGCGATGACTTCACCATGCTCGACGTGGCCATCGCACCCCTGCTGTGGCGCCTCGAACACTATGGCATCGACCTTCCCAAGAGCGCCGCACCCCTGCAGAAATACGCCGAGCGGCTGTTTTCGCGCCCGGCCTACATCGAGGCCCTGACGCCATCCGAAAAAGTCATGCGCCGCTGATCCTGATGATGCAAGAAACCAGTACCAAACCGTATCTCCTGCGCGCCCTGCACGAATGGTGCACCGACAATGGCTACACACCGTATATCGTGGTCCGGGTCGACGACAACACCGCCGTGCCGCCCGCCCACGTGCACGACGGGCAGATCACGCTGAACATCAGCCACCTGGCCACCAACCACCTGACCATGGGCAACGACTACATCGAGTTCGAGTCGCGCTTCAATGGCCAGGTCGAGCAGCTGTTCATCCCGGTAGCCGCGGTATCGGCCCTGTATGCGCGCGAGACCGGCGCCGGCATGGGCTTCGAAGTCACCCCGTCGCAGGCTTATCCTGGGGGCGATGACACCGACCCGCAGCCGGCCTCCAGCGCATCCGGCTCGGGGGCCGCCACGCGGGCCGAGGCACCCAAGCCCTCGCACCTGAAAGTCATCAAATAGTCAGGCCGCCACTGCGGGGGGCAATTCCTGTAGAATGGCGGCCCGGGCCGGCTTAGCTCAGTTGGTAGAGCAGCTCACTTGTAATGAGAAGGTCGGGGGTTCGACTCCTCTAGCCGGCACCATCACTAAAAGAGACGAGATCCCGCCCGCGCTTGAAACCTGGCCGCTAGGCCGTACGCCTGCCGTATGCCACATTCGCCACGCCGGATACGATGACGATCATGATCCCGAACAGGGTGATGCCGTCGGGCATGGAATGAAACAGAAATATGCTGAACAGCACGGCCATGGCGAGCTGCAGGTAGTTCAGCGGCGCCAGGGCCGACGCCGCTGCTTTCTCGAAGGCGGCAATCAGGATCAGGTGCCCGGCCGCATTCAGTGAGCACACCGCAAGAATCAGCAGCAGCATGCCGGGGGTCGGCCAGGGGTCGGGCGGGTACAGCGCCGCCGGGACGATCGCAATCAGGAACGCCACGATCGCCGTGCTGCCATACTGGATATGGATCGGGATACCGCCACTGGACAGATATTTGGTCAGCACCTGGTAGCAGGCATAGCTCAGCGCCGCGATGACCATCAACACCGTGCCGTACAGCGGCAGCGCACCCCCCGGTCGGATGATCAGCAGCATGCCCAGAAAGCCCGCAATCACGGACAGCCACTTGATGGTGCCCACGGTTTCACCCAGCACCCAGCGCGAAACGACCACCACCATGAACGGTGCCGTGAAATAAATGGCCGTGGCTTCGCCAAGCGGCATCCACGTCAGGGCCAGCATGAAACAGATGCCCGCAACGCCAAGCGCAATGCCGCGCAACAGCAGGAACCAGCCGGCAGACACCCCACGCGCAGGGGGGCTTCTTTTCCCGCGCATGAAGACCATGGCGCCCACACCCAGAAAGGCAAGATAACGCGCCGCGTTCAGGAACAAGGCCGGCAGTTGCAATGTGATCAGGTACTTGCTCGATGCGTCGAACGCGGCGAACAACAGCATGGCGAGCAGGAAGAGCGCCATGCCCTGTCGACCGCTGCCCGCCCCCGCGTCGCCTTGCAACATGGCCGGATCAGGACGAGCCGGCCTGCCCGATCACCGGCGCATCCGGCCAGAAACGCGTGCCCTCGCGGGCGTTGCCCCCCGAAAGCCCCGCAGGCGCGCCATCGGCACGCCAGCAGGACGCGCCGATGCTGGTGCCATCCGCAGCGAATTCGATGGCCGCCATGCCACCCCCTACATGCGCGACCCGGTCGATCACCCAGCCTTTTTTCTCGAGCAGGCCATCGAGCGCCGCATCGAAACCTGCCTCGAGTTCGAGATGTTCGCCGCTGGTCCACAATCTGGGCGCCTCGACCGCCTCTTGCAGGGACATCCGGTGATCGATCAGGTTCACGATCGCCTGCATGACCGAGCCGAATATCCTCAGGCCGCCCGGCATCCCCAGGGCATAGCGTGGGCCGTGCCCATCGCAGACGATGGTCGGCGCCATCGACGTCGTGACCCTTTTCCCTGGGGCAATCGAAAGCGCCTGCCCCGGTTCCGGATCGAAAAGACACATATAGTTGTTCGGAATGATGCCGGTTCCGGGGATCATCATGCGCGCGCCGAACAGACCGTTGATGGTCTGTGTGCTGACCACGATGTTGCCATCTGCATCATTGACGGTGACGTTGGTCGTATGGGCCGATTCGCCCGCCAGGGGGCCGGCCTGCCAATCGGAGGTCTGATCCAGTTTCAGTTCGGCGCGCTTTGCCGCCGCATACGCGCCGGACATGATCGCCTCTGTGGGTACGGCAACGAATTCGGGGTCGGCGGTAAATGCCTTTCTGTCGGCAAACGCGATCTTCAGGGCCTCGGCAAGCAGATGCGCGCCGTCTGCGGAGCCGAAACCCAGCCCCCGAAGATCGAAACCTTCGAGGATGTTCAGCATCTGCACGATGTGAATACCCCCGGCCGAAGGCGGCGGCGGCCCGTAGATATCGAAACCGCGATACACACCATGCACTGGCGCCCGATCGATGGTGCGCACCGCGGCCAGATCGCCCAGCGTCATCAGACCGCCGCTGTCCTGAATGGACTGGCACACCTGCTGGCCCAGCGCGCCGGTGTAGAACGCATCGGGCCCGCCCTCTGCGATCGCCCTGAGCGTATCGCCATAGTCATTCATGACGATCAGATCGCCGGCACGCCGGGGCACCTGGCCATCAAAAAACACTTTTGTGATTTCGTGATCGCGCAGCAGATCGGGCGCTGCTTCGGCGATGCAATTGGCCAGGTAGGGGGTGACCCGGAAGCCGCGCCGCGCCACCCGTATGGCCGGCTCGAGCACATCGGCCAACGACAGGCGCCCGTAACGCGCCTGCGCGTCGCACCAGCCGCGCAGCGAACCGGGGGTTGCAATCGCCATGGGCCCGATGCGGTTGCGATGGCCCACCGTACCGTAGCCATAGCCGCCATCTGCAAGCGGCTCGTACATCGTGGGGCTGGCCTGCATGGGCGCCTGACTCAGGCCATCCAGAATGACGTGGGCGCCATCGGCCATCCGGATATGCGCCATGCCACCGCCGAACAGCCCCACCATCATGGGCTCGACGATGGTCAGCACGAACAGCGCCGACACGGCGCTGTCGACCGCGTTGCCGCCGATGGCAAGCATCTCGAGGCCGGCGGCAGACGCCACGGGATGGTTGGTGACCACCATGCCCCGGCTGGAGCGGCCGGGCTGCTTTTCGGGCGCGAACTGCGTCTGTGCCAATTGCCGCCACCCCGGCTGGCGTGCGTGTGCTGTCATGATGACTCTTGCCCCCTGTGTCCCGGGAACAGCCTGGCCGCCCCCGGTCGTGCTTCATGGCATGCCTGGCCTACTGCAGAAAGCCATTCATGTACGCCGTCAGGTTCTTGCCCAGTGCCTCGACGCAGTAGCCGCCCTCTTGCACAATGACCGTGGGCAGTGCGAGATCGCGAACCATGGCACCGAGCTGCGTGAAGCCCGACGTGGGAAATGCGATCTTGCTTTGTGGATCGTCTTTGTACATGTCGAAACCCAGGGCCAGCACGATGGCTTCGGGTTGATAGATGCGGATGGCCGCCAGCGCCGTATCCAGGCGATCGAAGAACACCTCTTCCTTTGAGCCGTGGGGCATGGGCAGATTCAGGTTGTACCCATGGCCGGGCCCTTCACCTCTTTCGGTGTCCAGGCCCGTGACCACGGGGTAGAAATTGCGCGTGTCGCCATGAATGGAGATATAGAACACGTCATTGCGCCGGTAAAAGATCTCCTGTATGCCCTGCCCATGATGCATGTCGGGATCGAGGATGACCACGCGCCTGTACTTGTGCAACAAGGCCTCTGCCGCAAGCGCACAGTTATTGATGTAGCAGAACCCGCCCGCCGCGTCCCGGCGGGCATGGTGGGCTGTCGGGCGGGTCAGCGCATAGGCACTGGGCGCCCCGCCGACCACCGCCTGCGCCGCACTGAGCGCCGTTTGCGCGGACCAGTAGGCCGATGTCCACGTGTGTTCGCCTATGGGGCAGCTGCCGTCGGCCAGGTAGTACGCCGCCTCGGCCAGGATGCTGTTGAGCGGGTTGTTCTCGCGAATGAACACGTTGGAAATCACCTCGTCGCCCCAGTCGTATGGCAGCGCGTGCCACCTGCGGTAAGCGGATTCGAGGAATCTCAGGTAGCCAAGGGAATGGACCTGCAGCAGCGGGGCATGGCCGTGATCGGTAGGCGATTCGACCGACATGCCCATCTGCTCGAGTGCCCCCAGCAGTTCGAGCGCCCGCTGGGGGACTTCTTCGGGCGTACGCATCTGGCCACGGGAAAGATACGTCTTTGGGGTATGTAGAAGCTGCTTCTCATGAAAGAATGAACGCATGATCTGATGTGCCTGAAAGTTGAAAAAAGGCGGCCAGTCGATGGAAAATCAATTTCTTGCTGGTCGTCGCCTGAAAAACTGGATCAACCCCTTGGGCCAGAACAGCACGAATATCACCAGGGCAAGCCCGTAGACCATCATCCGGTAATTGCCGATGGCGCGCAGCTGCTCGAGCCCGAAAATGATCACGAAGGCACCCAGTATGGGCCCGAATATGGTGCCCGTACCACCGATCAGGGTCATGGTCAGGATGAGGATCATGATGTCGACCGCAGCCGTCGACTCTGGCGTCAGGACCCCCAGATAATGCGCATAAAAGGCACCGGCCAGGCCCGCCAGCATGGAACTGATCACGAACACGATCAGCTTGTACCTGACGAGATCGATCCCCAGGCTTTCGGCGGCGTCTTCGGAATCACGAATTGCCTTCAGGGCCAGGCCCGTACGCCCGTTCAACAGCCGGATGATGATCCCCAGGGTGATCGCCACGATGAGCAATATCAGGTAATAGCTGCCGATCCGGCTGCTGACATCGAAGGTCACCCAGGGCTCGCCACCGATCACCAGCGGATCGAACACCGGAATCGAAGACAGGCCCAGCGTGCCGCGAGTCAGTTCGGGCAGGTTGGCGATGCACAGCCTGACCACTTCGGCGAATACGAGCGTGATGATGGCGATGTGGGCGATGGACCGGATGCGCAGCACCGGCAGCCCGATGAGCAGACCCGCCAGCCCGCCCAAAAGCACCCCGACCCACAGGGTGGCCCAGGGCGACAGCCCGAAATTCATGGCAACCAGCGCCGAACCATAGGCCCCCAGCGCAAAGAACGCCTGATGACCGAAGGTGAAGATCCCCGAATACCCATTGATGAAGTTCCAGCTCATGGTCAGCACGCTGAATATCATGCTCATCACCGCCAGGTGCAGCACATAGGGGCTGTGCACGAATATCGGCACCAGGGCGAGGACCAGTATGACCAGCACGGCCTGCAGCCCATGGCTGTTGATCTTGATCGGCATGGCTAGTTCCTCTCCTCGATCCCGAGCAGGCCCCATGGCTTGGCCCAGATGATGAAGATCAGTATGGCATAGGAAATCACATCGCCCCATTCGGCTGACGTGTACAAGGAACCGATGGCCTCGAGCACCCCCAGAAGCAGTCCGCCCACAATGGCCCCCGCAAAACTGCCGAGGCCCCCGAGAATGACCACGACGAACCCCTTGAGCAGCGGCCCGACCCCCATCAGCGGGTTGACGGACACGATCGGTGCCATCATCACCGCGGCAATCCCCCCCAGCACGGCCGACAACGCGTAGGTCTGGCTATAGACCCGCAGGACATTGATGCCGTACAGTTTCGCCGCATCCGGATCCTGTGCGGTGGCGCGCAATGCCATGCCGAAGCGCGTGTATTTGAGCAGGTACCACATGACGCCCAGCGTGACGATGGAGACCAGGAAGATCAGCAATCGCTGATAGGACACCCGCACCCCCATCACCCGGACGATGCCGTCGACGAAATAATCGAGTGACTTGTAATCCGCCCCCCAGATGTTCAACGCGCCGTTCTGCAGAAAGATCATGACGCCCAGCGTGGCGATGATCGTCGTCAGGGGCCACGTGGCCTTGTTCAGCAAGGGCCGGATGACGGCCCGCTCGACCAGCAGGCTGATGAGGTAGACCACCAGCAAGGCCACGGCGATGGCCAGCACCGGGTTCAGGTGATTGGCCTGATACAGCATGTAGAGCACATACCCGCCGACCATGAAGAACGCGCCGTGAGCGAAGTTGAGCATCTTCATGGTGCCCCAGATGAGGGTGAGGCCGCCCGCGAAAATGGCGTACATCGTGCCGGCAATCAGGCCATTGATGACCGTCGCAATAAGCAGTTCTATGGGCATGGCCTAAATCCCCAGGTAGGCGCGACGCACCGATTCGTCGCCGAGAAGATCCGTTGTGTCGCCCGACTTGATGAAACTGCCGTTCTCCATGAGATAGGCCCGTTTCGCCGTGCGCAGTGCCAGTTGTGCATTTTGCTCGACGAGCAGAATGGCAGTGCCTGCTTCGTTGATGCGTCGCAGGGTCTCGAATATCGTACCCACGATCTTGGGTGCGAGGCCCAATGAGGGCTCATCGAGCATGATGAGTTCGGGGCGCCCCATCAGCGCCCGGCCCACGGCCACCATCTGCCGCTCGCCACCCGACAGCGTACCGGTGTACTGGTTCAGCCGCTCGCCCAGCCGCGGAAATATCGCGAATATCTCTTCGAGCCGCTTGAACCGGTCGGCCCAGTCGGCCGTGCCGAACGTGCCTATCAACAGGTTTTCACGCACGGTCATCTGTGGAAACAGATGCCGGCCCTCGGGCACATGAGCAAGGCCCAGGCCGATCAGCAGATGCGCCGGCATGCCCGTGATGGCCTTGCCCGCGAACTCGACGGAGCCACTGGCGGGCTTCAGGAGATTCGATATGGTCCTGAGCGTCGTCGTCTTGCCGGCGCCGTTCGAGCCAATGATGGCGACCACCTCGCCCTTGTCCACCTCGAGGCTGACATTATCGATTGCGCGAGCCTGGCCATAGAACGTGGTCAGCCCGCTGACCTTGAGCAGACTCATTGCGGGGTACCCTCGGTATGCTCGCTGCTGCCGAGATAGGCCTCGATGACTTCCGGGTTTTCGGCGATGTCCTGGGGCGCCCCGTTGGCGATGATGCAGCCCCTGTGCAGGACCGTGATGCGGTCGGCGACTTTCATTGTGGCCCGCATGACGTGCTCGACGAACAGAACGGTGATGCCGTCGTTGGGCAGGGCACGTATGATTTCGGACATTTCATCCACCTCTTCGGGCGACAGCCCACCCATGACTTCATCACAGAGAATGATGCGGGGCTGGGTGGCCAGCGCCCGTACCAGTTCGAGCTTTTTTCTGGCGCCCAGCGGCAGCGCGTCGGTGGTCTCGTGGGCCCAGCGTTCGAGGCCCACCCTTTCGAGCCAGGCCAGGGCACGCCTGCGGTGATCTTCGGTGACTTCGGCGTGATGCCCGAACTGCAGGGCGACTTCGATGTTCTCGAGCACATTCAGCTGAAGAAACGGCTTGGGGATCTGGAAGGTACGCGCCACACCCATCTTGCAGCGCCGGAATGGCTTTTCGCGCGTGATGTCGTGGCCGGCCAGCACAATGGCCCCTTCATCGGGGCGGATCACGCCGGCGATGATGTTGAACAGCGTGGTCTTGCCGGCACCGTTGGGCCCGATGATGGCCACGATCTCGCGATCGGCCGCCGTCAGGGACACGTCGGTCAGCACCTCGAGGCCCCCGAAGCGCTTCCGGACGTGTCGTACTTCAAGGACGTTGTCTGCCATTGATGACCTATGCGCGTACTTTGTTCTGCCAGTACCGGCCGATCTTGCGTCGGTACTGGCCACCCGTTACTTCATCCAGGACTGCTTCTGGTATTTGGTGTTGGCAATGTTTTCGGGCCACAGTACCTTGTTGACACCATTCTGGATCTGCACCGTGGGCACGCGAATGAAATCGGGCCCTGCTTTTGCAGTGTGGTTGTCGAGATTGAATACATGCTTGCCCATCACGCCGTCGAAATCGGTTCGGCCCATGGCGGCGGCCACCGCGGCCTTGTCGGTGGTGCCCGCGAGCTCATAGGCCTGGGCAATCACCCCCATGCAGTCAAACCCGTTGGCATGATCGCCGGTGGCGGAGACCTTGAACTTTTCTTGAACCAGGTCGTTGAGTTCTTTTGCGCCCGGGAAACCGAGGTCAAAGCTCAGCGGGCTCCAGACCATGCCTTCGCCGGCCTGTTTCGCGCCTTGCAGATATTCGGGGCGCAGCGGATAGTAAATGGCATACTGGAAGGCCGTGAGCCCGGTCTCTACGAACTGCCTGGACAGCGCAATGCCGGAATCGGCCGAGGTGAACACGGAAAACAGGACGTCGGGTTCCATGTAATCGATTTTCGACAGAATGGCATTGAAATTCGTGTGCCCGAGCGGGACCGTTTCATTTGCCACGATCTCCCAGCCATCGCCCTTGAACAGATCACCCGTGAGTTTGGCGATGGAGCGGCCGTAGTCGGTGTCTTCGGCGATGAGGGCGATTTTCTTGTTGCCATCAGACAGATCGCCATTGGCCACCAGCATCTTGTGCGATTCGTACGCGCCTTCGGCATAGGCATCGCTGCTGAAATTGCCCTTCCAGAAATACTGGTATTTTTCGGGGTTTTTCTGCACCTTTGCCGAGATGTCGGAACTGACGGGCTGGCAGCTGAGCATCGGCGTCTTGAACTGATCGGCCAGTTCCATTTCTGCCATGGTGACCGAGCTGGCAAAAACATCGGCAATGAGAAAATCGACCTTGTCGTTGGTGATCAGTTTCTGTACCACGCTGACACCCTGGGCCGGATTGTTTTCGGTATCTTCGACCACGAGTTCGAGCTTGTATTTTTGCCCACCCACATCGACGCCGCCGGCCTGATTGATCTTGTCGGCCTGTATCTGCACGCCCTGCACCGTAGCGAGCCCGGACTGGGCGGCCGACCCCGTGAGCGGCGCCGTGATCCCGATCTTCAGGACACCCTCGGCCAGCACGCTGGTGGATATGCCGCCAAGCGCCAGCGCTGTTGCCGTAATGAATAACTTCACACCTTTCGATGGCATGGTCAGCTCCTTGTGACTGAATTGCAATCATGAATGCGGCCCGCATGCTGCTGCCGCCCTGTATACCGCTACTGGAACATTTGATTTCGAGCACCTGGCTGCGTTGTTCTGAATGATCAAGGGTTGATACCCATTGATTTAAACATGAAATTCAGCGGGTATTGCCCGATCGTTTATTTTCTGAAACCGGTTTTCTGCACTTGCCCCGGAAGCCCGATTTTCCGCGGCTGCAGGGTGCTGTCGACCCTGAATTTTTTAACCTGACCCATCCACACGTGTCAAGCTGTTCGTTTGGTTACAATTAACCGGAAGAGCGGGGCTTGCGCTCGCACTTGCCGTGACCCGGGACTATACTCGTTCACGAAAGCCCATATCGGGGCCCCCTCGTGGGGGTTCATTCATCGTGGGGATTCAGTCAAACAACCTACACAGCGCGAGCCGACAGCAGGAGGCAATGAATGAGTGACAAAAACTGGAAGGCAATTGAAACCCGTATCCGCGACGAGGTCGACCGGAATTTCGACGAGCAGATCGATTATCTGGCTGAAATCGTGCGTTTCCCGTCGGTGCGCGGCGCCGAGCACACCCTGCAGGACTTCCTGGCGGCCGACATGCACGAGCGCGGCCTGGCGGTCGACCGCTGGCAGATCCGGGTCGAAGACATCGAGGGCATGGAAGGCTTCTCGCCGGTCAGCGTATCGTATGACAATGCATTCAACGTGGTCGGCACGCACCGCGCCAGCACACGCAAAGGCCGCTCGCTGATCCTGAACGGGCACATCGACGTGGTGCCCGAGGGCCCACTGGACATGTGGACCCATCCGCCCTACGAACCGCATATTGAAGACGGCTGGATGTACGGCCGGGGTGCCGGCGACATGAAGGCGGGTGTGGCCGAAATGATCTACGCGCTCGAAGCCGTGCGCCGGCTGGGCTACCGGCCGGCTGCAGACGTATTCGTGCAGACCGTGGTCGAAGAAGAATGCACCGGCAACGGCGCGCTGGCCTGCGTGCAGCGCGGCTACCGCGCCGATGCCGCCCTGATCCCCGAGCCCATGGACAACACCTTGCTGAGTGCGCAGGTGGGCGTCATCTGGTTCCAGGTCCAGTTGCGCGGGCACCCGGTGCACGCCAAGGATGCCGGCACAGGGGCCAATGCCATCGAAGCCGCCTATCCATTGATGCAGGCCCTGCGCGAACTCGAGCGCCAGTGGAACCTGCCCGAGCACAAGCACCCGGCCTTCGACGGGGTGGATCACCCCATCAACCTCAACATCGGCATCATACGCGGCGGCGACTGGGCATCCAGCGTACCGGCCTGGTGCAACTTCGACGTGCGTGTCAGCCTGTATCCCGGCCAGAATCTGGCCGACATACGGGCACAGATCGAAGACTGCATTGCCCAGGCGGCCCGAGAGAACGCCTTTCTGTCGAAAATCCCGCCCAAGGTCATTTACAACGGCTTCCAGGCGCCCGGGTATGTGGTACCGGAATCCGCCAACGAAGCCATCGAATGCCTGAAACAGGCCCACCTTTCGATTTATCAGCAAGAACTCAGGCAAGTGGCCCTGACCGGCACGTCCGACGCCCGCTGCCTGGGGGGGCCGCACAGCCACATGCCCGTGCTCGAATACGGCCCGACTGCCGAAAACACGCATGGATTCGACGAACGGGTCAATATAGAGTCGATCCGCAAGAACACGCAGGCCATCGCGTTGTTCATTGCCAACTGGTGCCAGCTCGAGGATCACTGACCGGGGCGCGGCCAGCCGGCGAACCATGGCCAGGCCGGCGGCGCACGGCTCTGCTATGGCCGCGCGCCATCGCCCGGCCCAAGCCCCTCGCGCCAATCCAGGAACGGCATCGCATCCGGCCCGAGCGCGCTGACGGGCGACAGGTTGTACACCCGGATGCCGCGCTGCGCCAGCACCTGCACCGCGCCCCTGAAAGACGGCTCGATCAGCACCGGGAAACTGCGCTCGAGCCAAGTGGGCGGGCGCGGCGCGCCCGGCTGTTCATAGAAGCGGGGCTGGGCGCTCGCGCCCGTGATGTCCAGCCCGTGGAAATACACCCGCTGCGCGCCGCCCCAGATGGCCGCCTGGAACGCCGCGTAGGCCACCGTATCGGCGTCGAACCAGCCTAGATCGGCATCGAAGCTGAAGCCCAGCTGGCGGCTGTCGTCGAACAGGACGATATCGCGGCCCTGCGCCTGCCAGGCCTGCAGGCCAGCGGCAGTGGCATGGGCCTCATGGGCGCGCTCGGACAGGCTCTCGATCAGGCACAGGCGCGCGCGGATATGCGCCAGCGGAACGTACTCGAGAATGTAGCGCAGCACCTCGGGCGTCAGCAGCAGCAGGCGCTCGCCCGAGACCACGCGGCGCACCAGTTCGCGCCGCTCTTCCACGAAGGTGCCATCGATGATGCAGTAGTACGGGAACTCGACCGGGCTCGTATCCTGCAGGGCGATCGAACCATTGACCCCCATCACCTGCAGCCGCGGCAGGCGCGCATAGTCGATCTGGCGCACCGAGCCGCCGCTGAGCACGATATGCATGTCCGGGCCGGCATCGGCAAACGCCTGCGCCAGGCCCAGCACGGGGACATGGCGGCCGAACACCCGGATGCTTTCCAGGCCGCCGCGCGCGTTGCGCTGCAATTTCACGTAAGGCCACAGATGCTCGTTGTGGCGCCAGCTGCGCGCGTGGGTCTTGCGGTACAGCTTGCGCAGCCAGCGGTGCCATTGCAGGGTATGCCAGGGCTGGTGCCCGGCCGACAGTGCGGTGCCCATGAGTGATCCGGCCGCCCTGCCTCAGCTGGCCACGCAGTGCTGGCCGCCGTCTACCGGCAGTGCCACCCCGGTGATGAACTTGGCTTCATCGCTGGCCAGGAACACCGCGGCCCAGGCCACGTCCCAGCCCTCGCCCTGGTGCTTCATGGGCGGGATGGCGGCGCGTTTGGCTTTCATTTCTTCGATGCTGCTGTAATAGCCGCTGATCTGCCTGTAGATATGCGGGGTGTCCATGATGCCCGGCATGATGGTGTTGGCGCGGATGCCGCGGTCGGCGAACTCGATGGCCACCGCGCGCGTGTAGTGGTTCAGCGCCGCCTTGGACGCATGATAGGACACATAGGGATAGCCCAGCGTGCGGATGGCCGCGAGCGATGAAATGTTCACGATGGCCCCGCTGCCCTGCGCCACCATGATGGGCAACACCGCCTTGCAGGCCAGGAACACGCTGGTCATGTTCACGTCCATGACCTTCTGCCAGCTCTCGAGGCTGGCGTCGATGGCGCCCCCCGGCAGGTTCATGCCCACGTTGTTGTGCAGGATGTCGATGCGCCCGAAGCGCGCCATGGCCGCATCCACCGCGGCCTGCACCTGCGCGGGCACGGTCACGTCGGCCGCCAGCGCCAGTGCCTCGGCGCCTTCGGACTCGATCAGGGCGGCCGTGGTCTGCGCGGCCTCGGGGTCGAGATCCACCGCCACCACGCGCGCGCCTTCACGCGCGTAGGCGACCGCCGCCGCATTGCCATTGCCCCACCCGCGGCCCACCGAGCCGGCCCCGAACACCAGGGCGATCTTGTCTTGTACGCGTCCCACGTCGTCTACCTCATCAATTCATCAGCATATTCGGCAGCCAGGTGGCCAGGCCCGGCACATAGGTCAGCAGCGCCAGCACCAGCAGCCCGCTGATCAGAAACGGCCAGATGTAGCGTACCCCTTCTTCCATGCGGATGCCCGCCATCAGGCTGGACAGATTCAACGTCAGCCCCACCGGCGGCGTGATCAGGCCGATGCACAGGTTGACCACCACCACCACCGAGAAGTGCAGCGGGTCGATGCCCAGCTGCAGGGCCACCGGGTACAGCACCGGCAGCAGCATGATGAGCGCCGCATTGGCCTCGACGAACATGCCCACGATCAGCATCAGGATGTTGATCAGCAACAGGAACAGCAGCGGGTTGTCGGTGACCGACAGCAGGAACGCGGCGATCTGGTCGGGCAGGCCCGTATAGCCCAGCACCCACGAGAAGATGCGCGCCGCGCCCACGATGACCATGATGATGGCCGTGATGTGCGCCGAGGACACCAGCGAATCATAGACCTTGCGCCAGGTGAGTTCGCGGTAGATCACGAAGCCCACGAACAAGGCATACAGCACGGTGACCGCGGCCACCTCGGTGACGTTGAAGATCCCCGTGCGGATGCCGCCTATGATCAGCACCGGCATCAGGATGGCCGCCAGCGCGCGCACGAAGCTGCGCCCGATCTCGGCCAGCGGCGTCTTGCCGTACACCGGAAAATCGTGCGATCGCGCCATCCACGCGATCACCGCGATCAGCGCGGCCGAATAGATCAACCCGATGACGATGCCGGCGATGAACAGCCGGGTGATGGACTGGCTGGTCAGCACGCCCACCACGATGAAGGCGATGGAGGGCGGAATGATGGGCGCCAGCACATTGGCCGACGCCGTCAGGGCGGCCGCGAACCCCGGCCGGTAGCCGGCCTTGATCATGGCCGGCACCAGAATCCGGCCCAGGGCCGAGGTATCGGCCACGGCCGAACCCGAAATGCCGGCGAAGACCGTGGCCGAGAGCACATTGCTCATGGCCAGGCCGCCGCGAAAGCGCCCCAGGATGGCATTGGCCAGATCCAGCAGCCGCGTGGTGATGCCGCCCGCGCTCATCAGCGCGCCCGCCAGCAAAAAACACGGGATGGCCAGCAGGCTGAACGAATCGATGCCGATGAACACCTGCTGCGGCACGATGACCAGGTTTGCGTGCGGCATCATGGTGGCGATGGTCAGCGTGCCACCCGCCAGGATGGCAAAGCCTATGGGTATGCCCAGCAGCATCAGGCCAAAGATGGCCCCCAGAAGAACCGCAACCAGTGTCATTCAGATCAGCTCCAGGCGCGGGGCCTCGTCCGGGTCCTGCTCGATGCGCCGCACGCACAGAAAGAAGGCCATCAGCGCACCGCTGATCGGAATCGCCAGAAACGGCCAGTACATGCGGATCTCGAGCGCCGGCGTGAGACGCTGGCCGCCGATTTCGGCCAGCCCGTAGCCATACCACACCAGCACCCCGGCGCAGGCCAGCACCACCGCGTCGCGCAGCCAGAACAGCGCCAGACGCAAGGGGCGCGGCAGCGCCATGACCAGCGCGGTGACCTCGATGTGGCCATTGCGGCGCAGCACCACGGCCGAACCCAGCATGGTGACCCAGACCATCAGAAAGCGCGCCACCTCTTCCGTCCAGCCGGGCGCGTCGTTCAGGACGTAGCGGCCATAGACCTGCCAGCACAGGCAGGCCACCAGCACGAAGAGCATCAGGGCAAGCAGGGCATTCATCCAGAACTCGACCCGATCGGCCCAGCGCGACAGGCGGCCCGGCGGCCGGGCCGTGTTCGGGCCACCTGCCGCATCGGCCGCCGCGCTGCCCGCCCCCCGGCCGGCCGCGCTGCCCGCCAGGATGGACTCTGCGGCCGGGCCGGGCGGCTGCCCGGATACCGCCATCAGCCTGCCTGCTGGAACTTGACCACCCACTCTTTGAGATCGGGGAAGTCATCGGCGATGGGCGCGACCTTTTCGCGGAACGCGGGCAGATCGACATCGACGAACACCACGCCCTTGTCTTCCAGGCTCTTCTGGTAGTCGTTTTCCATGCCCAGCACCCGATCGGTGGCCCACAGCATGGCATTGGCGCCCTCTTCGCGCAGGATCTGCTGCAGTTCGGGCGACAGGGCCTTGAAGCGCCCGTCGTTGAAGATGAAGGTCATCGCGCCGATCACATGATTGGTATTCATCACGTGGCTCTGCACTTCACCCAGCTTGTAGGTGTTGATGAATTCGAGCGGGTTTTCCTGGCCATCGATCAGGCCCTGCTGCAGGCCGGTGAAGATCTCGGTGACCGGCATGGGGACCGGGCTGGCGCCCAGAAGCTCCCAGGTGCGGCGGTACATTTTCAGGGGCGGCACGCGCAGCTTGAGGCCGGCCAGATCGCCGACCGACTCGACCTTGCGGTTGGCCGACAGCTTGCGCGCCCCGCGATAGCCCGCGCCTATGATGCGAAAGCCCGAACGGCGGGCGACCTCGTCCATGAAGGCATCGCCCACGTCGCCGTAGTAGACCTTCTTGAAGTGGTCCAGATCCTTGATCAGGTACGGAAAGGCCTCGACCCCCGGCAGCGGATCATAGCGGTCCAGCGTGCCGATGGATTCGAGCACGATGTCGTTGGTGCCGATCTGCAGGCCCTCGATGTTCTGGTCCCAGCTGCCGGTCGAGCTGCTGTGTGCGATCTGCATCTTCGCCTTGCCATCGGTGCGGCTGGCCACCCCATCGGCAAAGCGCTGCGCGGCCTCGTACCACACGTTACCCGGCGGGTAGTCGTGCGCCATGTGCAACGTGACGGACTCGACCTCGGCCCGCGCCGTACCCGCCACGGCCACGGCGACACCCGCCAGCGCCAGCGTATTGAATTGTCTTCTGTTCATGGATTCACCTTGTGCAAAGCGGTGGCGGACACGTGAGGTGCCCCGACATCACCCGAGCCTGCATTATTGACGAGCCATCGCCCAATGGGCAAGCCCATTCGAGCCGCGCCGCCTGGCCATTGGTAAAATCGCCCGCATGAAGCCCCCGCCATCCACCCCCCGCAGGCCGGCCAGTACCCGCCTGACCGATCCCGGCCTGACCAGTCCCGGCCGGAGCGGTACCCGCCTGACCAGCCCCGGCCGGATCGGTCCCAGCCGGATCGTCCTGGCCGGTGCCAGCCTGGTCATCCTGGCCAGCGCCGGGCTGCTCAACGGGCTGGCGCCCATGTCGTCGGATGACTACAGCTATGTGATGAAAGGGGTATCCTGGGCGGCCATGCGCGACCACTACATGGGCTGGAGCGGGCGGCTGGTGGCCGACACGCTGTCCAGCCTGGTGCTGGGCTGGGGCACGCACTGGGCCGACGCCGTGAACACCGGGGCCCTGCTCGCCCTGGTCTGGATCCTGGCCACGCTGGGCCAGCGCCTGGCGGGCAAGGCCTCGTGGGTGCCCGATGCGCGCGTGCTGTTCTTCATCTTCATCCTGTACTGGGTCAACAACCCCAAGCTGGGCCACACCACCTTCTGGATCGTGGGCGCGGCCAACTATCTGTGGACCCACGCCATCCTGTTCGGCTTCGTGCTCGCCTTCGTTGCCGCCCTGCAAGGTACGCAGCAGGGCGGGCAGCAGGCCACGCAGCTGGGCGGGCGGCTGGGCCAGCGGCTGGGCCGGCTGCAGGGCGGGCAGCCGCATCGGCCCCTGTGGCAGGGGCTGGCACTGGCCGTACTGGGGCTCGCCGCCGGCTGCACCAACGAGAACACCGCGCCCACGGCCTGGCTGCTGCTCGCCTGGCTGACCTGGCAGGCCCGGCCCGGCCGCCAGCGCGCCAGGCCAGCGGATCAAGCCCGCATTGAACCGGCCTCCCGGCCTGACATTGAACCGGCCGCCCGGCTCGACACGAACACCGAATCCGGCCCGCGGCCCGATATCCCGCAGGGCGCTGCGCGCACGGCCCTGGCCTGGCCCGTGTTCTGGCTCGCCTGCATGGCGCTGGGCATGGCCGTACTGCTGCTCTCGCCCGGCGACCTGCACCGCGCCGCTCACCCCAGCAATCGCGAATGGTACGACACCGCGCTGGGCTGGCGCATCGAATACCACCTGGTGCGCCGCTTTCCAGACTCGATGGCCAAGTACTGGCAGGCCGCCCTGGTGCTGCTCTGGGGCGCCGCCTGCATCCGCCTGCCCCGGCCCGTCGCCAGGCGCATCGGGCTGCTGGTGGGCCTGGCGTGCATCGCCAACCTGGCATTGGTCTTCGCACCGCCCTATCCCAAGCGGGCCCTGCAGGGCGGCTTCATGTTCATGCTGCTGGCGGTGGCCGTCATGGGGCATCAGGCCGTACAGCCCGGCGCCCTCAGGCGCGCGCGCCTGCTGGCGCTGGGGCTTGCCCTGTGCGCCCTGCAATGGCTGGTATCATTTGGCCTGCTGCTGCGCGCCTACCACGGCACGGCGCTGCAGGATGAACTGCGCGTGGCCCTGATTCAAAAAGGCCTGGCCGAGCAGGCGCCGCGCATCGAGATCCCCAAGTATTATTTCAGCCCCCTGTTGAATTCACGCGATCAATTCGACATCTTCTTCAATGGCGAGGCCATGGCGGCCTATTACGGCACCCAGGCGCAGATCGTTGAATATCCGGTCACCGGGCCCTATGATATCGAACACCCTCCTGCCCCAACCCCCTCTGCCGCCCGGTAGGCCAGACACCCACGAACCCGTCATGCGCATCCTCGTCACCGGCGGGGCCGGCTTCATCGGCTCGGCCGTAGTCCGCCACCTGATCCGGCACACCGGGCACGCCGTCCTGAATCTGGACAGGCTCACCTACGCAGGCAACCTGGATTCGGTCGCCTGCGTGGCCGATCATCCCCGCTACCAATTCGTGCAGGCCGACATCTGCGACGCCGCAGCCGTACGCGCCTGCCTGGCGCGCTTCGATCCGGACATCATCCTGCACCTGGCCGCCGAATCGCACGTGGACCGCTCCATCGATGGCCCCGCGGCCTTCATGCAGACCAATTTCCAGGGCACCTACACCCTGCTGGAGGCCGCCCGGCACCACTGGGCCGCCCTGGCGCCCGCGCGCCAGGCGCGCTTTCGCTTCCATCAGGTATCCACCGACGAAGTCTTCGGCGACCTGGGCGACTCGGGCGGCCTGTTCCGCGAAACCACGGCCTACGCGCCCAGCTCGCCCTATGCCGCCAGCAAGGCCGGGGCCGACCATCTGGTGCGCGCCTGGCAGCGCACCTACGGCCTGCCCACGCTGATCACCCACTGTTCGAACAACTACGGCCCGTACCACTTCCCCGAGAAGCTGATCCCGCACATGATCCTCAACGCCCTGCACGGCCGGCCCCTGCCCGTCTACGGGCAGGGCGACCAGGTGCGCGACTGGCTGTACGTCGAGGACCACGCCCGCGCCCTGGTCCACGTGGCCACCCATGCCCCGGCGGGTGAAACCTACACCATCGGCGGCCACAACGAGCAGCGCAACCTGCAGGTCGTGCAGCAGATCTGCGCCCTGCTCGAAGAACTGGCCCCCGAGCGGCCGGCCGGGGTGGCGCGCTATGCCGACCTGATCCGCTTCGTGGCCGACCGCCCCGGGCATGACCGGCGCTACGCCATCGACGCCGGCAAGATCGGCCGCGAACTGGGCTGGCGGCCCCAGGAAAACTTCGAGAGCGGCCTGCGCAAGACCGTGGCCTGGTATCTGGCGCAGCGCCCATGGTGGGGGCGTGTGCTCAGCGGCGACTACCGCCTGGGCCGGCTGGGGGTGGCATCATGAAAGGCATCGTCCTGGCCGGCGGCGCCGGCACCCGCCTGTATCCGATCACGCAGGGGATCTCGAAACAACTGCTGCCCATCTACGACAAACCCATGATCTACTACCCGCTGTCGGTGCTCATGCTGGCCGGCATCCGGGACATCCTGCTGATTTCCACCCCCGAAGACCTGCCCAATTTCCAGAAGCTGCTGGGCGATGGCAGCCGCTTTGGCGTGCGCCTGGCGTACGCCGAACAGCCCTCGCCCGATGGCCTGGCGCAGGCCTTCATCATAGGCGCCGACTTCATCGGCCAGGACCGCGTCAGCCTGATCCTGGGCGACAACATCTTCTACGGCTACGGCTTTGGCCCCATGCTGCGCGAGGCCGCCGCGCGCACCAGTGGCGCGACCATCTTCGGCTACCCAGTGCACGACCCCGAGCGCTTCGGCGTGGTCGAGTTCGATGCGGCCGGCAAGGTGCTGTCCATCGAAGAAAAGCCCGCCCGGCCGCGATCGCGCTTTGCCGTCACCGGCCTGTATTTCTATGACAACCGGGTGATCGAGCTGGCCCGGCAGGTGCGCCCCTCGGCGCGCGGCGAGCTCGAAATCACCGACATCAACAAAGCCTACCTGCAGGCGGGCGACCTGCACGCCAGCATCCTGGGGCGCGGCTTTGCCTGGCTGGACACCGGCACGCACGACAGCCTGCAGGATGCCGGCGCATTCGTGCGCACGATCGAGCTGCGCCAGGGCCTGAAGGTCGCCTGCCTGGAAGAAGTTGCCTTCCACCAGGGGTGGCTGGGCCGCGACCAGCTGCTCGCCCAGGGCCAGGCCATGGCCAAGACGGGCTATGGCGAATACCTGCTGCGGCTGGCCAGAGAGGCGACCGAATGAAAGTCATCGAAACCGCGCTCGCCGGCGTGCTGATCATCGAACCCACGGTGTTCACCGACGCCCGCGGCTGCTTCATGGAAAGCTTCAGCGCCCGGCGCTACAGCGAGCAGGCCGGCATCACCCAGGCCTTCGTGCAGGACAACCTCTCGCGCTCGCGCCACGGCGTGCTGCGCGGCCTGCATTTCCAACAGCGCCACCCGCAGGGCAAGCTGGTCAGCGTGGTGCACGGCCGGGTGTACGACGTGGTCGTCGACATCACCCCCGGCTCGCCCAGCTTCGGGCGCCACCTGGGGCTCGAACTGAGCGACCGCAACCGCCGCCAGCTCTGGGTGCCACCGGGCTTTGCGCATGGCTTCTGCGTGCTGTCCGACTGGGCCGACCAGAGCTACAAGTGCACGCAGTATTACGACCCGGACGACGAAGCCGGCCTCGCCTGGAACTGCCCCGAAGTCGCCATAGACTGGCCCATCGCCCAGCCGCTGCTCTCGCCCAGAGACCAGCGGCATCCCACCCTGAGCCAATTGGCGCGCACGCTGCCTTTCGACACCGCCCATCCATGAAAATCCCCTCAGCCCAGATCCCGCATAGCCTGCTCATCGCGCTCACCGCGCTGATGCCCATCACCATCATGAGCAGCCAGGGCCTGCCCAGCGCCCTGTTCTATGCCGCCGTGCTCGCCAGCTTGATCGTGCTCGCCAGCCAGCGCCTTGCCGGGGCTGGGGCCGGAGCTGGCGCTGGGACTGGAGCCGGGATCGAGGCCGGGATCCGGGTGGGGGCCGGCGCCGGGGCTGGAGCCGGAGCCGCCAGCCGCTCGCACGCCGGCCTGCTGGCCTGCATGGCGGCCCCCCTCATCGCGGTGCTCTGGTCGGCAGCCGTGCACCGGCACCTGGTCGGGCTGGATCTGGAAGTCGCCCTGCGCTTTTTCCTGGGCTTCTGGGTACTCTGGCTGGCCTATCGGGCCGTGGCGGCGCAGTGGCTGCGCCTGGGGTTCTGGGGCTTTGTGGCAGCCACCGGCCTGGCGGTGGCCTACATTCTGGTCTTCGCCCCCGTCGAAGAGACCGGCCGGCCGCAAACCAGCGCCATCTACAATGCCGTGGGCTACGGCAGCCTCACGGCATTGCTGATGACCCTGTGCGTACTGGCCCTGCGCATGCCCCTGGCACCCCGGTCGGGGCCGGCCAACCCCTGGGGGATCCGCCTGCTGCTCGGCCTGCTGGCCCTGGCCGCGCTGGTGGCCGTAGTGGCCACGCAGACCCGCACCGCCTGGATGGCCATCCCGGTTTTCGTGCTGATTGCCGGCGCGCTGTTCATCCCGCCGCAGAAGCCCGTGCGCCTGCTGGCCGTGGCGCTGCTGGGCATTGTCGTGCTGGGCGCGCTGCTGGCGTCGAACAGCACCGTGCAAGAGCGCGCCGCAGAAGCCTACCACGAGGCCACCACCTGCACCGGCGAGCAGAACACGGCCAACACCTCCATCTGCATCCGCTTTCAGCTCTGGCGCGCCTCGCTGGACATGCTGGCCAAGCGCCCCTGGGCCGGCACCGGCTCGAAGCGCCACTTCAATGACTATCTGGTCGCCGAATCCCTGCCACAGGGCCTGGTGTCGGCACACGTGGCCGAGAACTGGGGCGAGCCGCACAATGACCTGCTGCTGTACCTGACCAGCTTTGGCTGGCCCGGCGGGCTGGCGCTGCTGCTGGTCTACCTGGGCCCGGCCTGGGTCTTCGGACGCCGCCTGCTCGGTGCCGACCAGCCCCCGGCCCACCGGGCCGCGGCGGCCATGGGCCTGGCAGTGTGCCTGGGCTTTCTGATTTTCGGCCTGACCGAGACCCTGTTTCGCAGCATGCGCACCGTGTCCTTCTACACCCTGTGCGTGGCCTATTTCATGGCGCTGTCCGAGGGCGCGCCGCCAGCGGCTGCACGCCCGAAATACGCGTCGTAATCGACCATGCGGTCGCCCAGGATCACGTGCAACTCAGGCGGGCCCGTACCCGCTTGAGTGCAGCAGGAATCTTCTGTGTTCAGGCGGACGAGGACGTCAAGTTGCCACCCAACGCCAAAGACGCTCGTAATGTATCGTTGATCCGGGTCTGCCAGCCATCGCCACTGGCACGCAATGCAGCCAGTACATCAGCGTCCAGACGCAGCTTCACTGCCTCTTTCCTTACAGCCTGAGTACTGCCCACAGGACGCCCGCGACTCCTGATGATTTGCTCGGGCGTATGCGTCTGGTCGAACTGGCCCGTCGAGGCCTCTGCCAGCGCCTCACGCAGCCCGGGCAGCGTCTGGCCTGCATCAGTCTCAATGGCGGCCGTTACCTTGTCCACATCCAGTTTCTTGAGGGTCTTCATGATCAGCTCTGTTTGATGTCCCCAGGTTTCACATTGGCGCGTTCGTTTTTGGCGTAGCGTTCGTCTTCGCTCCACATATTATCAGCCTGCTTTCGGAAGGTGGGCGTTTCAACGACGGTACGCATTTTTAAATGTACCCCCAATAACCACGCCCTTCGGGATATGGAAGGATAGCGCAGTCAGTGCAAGTACCCGCTGTTCAACCTTGGCTGAGGTCAGCGCCAATCGACCCGTGCAAAGGAAGGTGCCAAAATCCTCCAGCTGACAGCATCTTGGCAGTGCTACGCTGGTAGACTTCCAATTATTCACAAAATGACGAGCACCGTGCGTGGGCACTGGCGCTTGCCATGTACTGTGAGTGAGGTGTCATAATGAAGACTATTCCGTGGATCCTGCGCGTCTATGGTGAGCGTTGTGACAATCAGTGGTCCCTCATTTGCCTCGACTTCAACCTGACTGTGCAGGCTGATTCGCTGGACGAAGCGCAAACGAAGCTACTCGGCATGACCAAGTCGTATCTCAACGAAGCGCTCGCGGCCGATGGCCCTGATCATCGATATGCCGAGCATTTTCTTCGTCGGCGCGCGCCATGGGGGTTCTGGGTCAAATACTATATTGCCCTTGTCCGCGCCCATCTCGGCGGTACGCGTGATGGCAAGTGCGGCAAGCGGATAGCAAAGTCTGAAGCTATTCCGATGGTACCCGCTGGCGCATGATCCTGCAGTGTCATTCCTGAATATGGCGTCTGCCTGCAGAAACGCCGGGTTGCTGTTGTCATGGCTGAGGCCATCGATCACCCGCCCAGGAACCCCGGCGGCTGCAGCCCCTCTTCGACCTGCGCGCGCAGCCGTGCAAAAGCCCGCAGCACTTCGCCGGGCGTAAGGGCCGTGCGCCAGTAACGATCGCGCAGCCGCCCGCCAATCAGCCACTTCGGGTACACGAAGGCGGCCGGCGACCACGCCGGCAGCCAGCAGCGCGTACGGGTCGGGCGCCCGGTGAGCGACAGCGTGGGCACCCCCACGCTGGACGACAGATGCCCTATGCCTGACTCATTGCCGATGAACCAGCCCGACTGGTGGATGAACCCGGCCACGGCCGACAGCGACGGCAGCTCGGGCAGCCCCAGGCCCAGTTCGCGCACCCACAGCCAGTCGGGCCGCTCGGCCGGCGAGACGATATAACAGGGCTCGAAACCCTGATCCTGCAGGCGCAGGCCCAGCGTGCGGAAGTGGCGCGGCGCCCAGCAGCGCTGGGCCCCCGTCGAGGTGGGATGGATCACCACCCGGCGCGGATGGCGGCGCCATGAATGGGGCTCGGGTGCACGCATGCCGTCATCTGCCGTGGCCTGCGTCAGGCCCAGATAATGATGGCAGAAGCGCACGATCTGATCCAGCTTGGTGAACCCGCGCCCGGTCACCCGCACCAGGCCATCGTAATACAGCGCCTGCGGATGATACGCACAGAGACTGAACGGCCAATCCACGTGCATCTGCAGGCACAGGTCGAAGCCCCGCAGGGTTTCGGTGGCCTGCGCCTCGGCCAGCGCCGGGCACACCGCCAGCCCCGGCAGCCAGTCGGCCAGCGCGCGGGCATAATCGCCATACACGCAGACCTCGCGCCCCGCCGCCCGCAGGTTCTGGGCAATCGTCAGCATCAGCAGAGAATCACCCAGCCGCGGCGCCAGCACCACCGCCACCCGCTGGCTGGCCTCGGCCATCTGTCGTACCCCGGCAATCTCAGCCGGGTTGCGCGGCGCCAGCCGGGCCAGCGCGACACCGTCGGCCGGGCCAGACGCTACGCCAGACGCCGAGCCAGCCAACTGCGCCGAACCAGATCTGCCCGATAAGGGCGCGCGGCTCATCGTGCCCCCCAACCCGTGAGCACGATGCGCACCGTCTTGAACACGATGAGCAGATCCAGCCACAGCGAGAAATGCTTGATGTAATAGAAATCGTGCTGGATCTTGATGCGCGTGGATTCGGTGTCATCCGCATAGCCCTGCATCACCTGCGCCCAGCCCGTGATGCCCGGACGCACCACGTGGCGGTAGATATAGAACGGAATTTCTTCCTCGAAGCGATCCACGAACACCCGCTGCTCGGGGCGCGGCCCGATCAGGCTCATGCTGCCGCCCAACACGTTGAAGAGCTGCGGCAGCTCATCGAGCCGGGTCTTGCGGATGAAGCGCCCCAGCCGCGTGATGCGGTCGTCGTGGTTGTTCGCCAGGCGCGCACCGCGGGCCTCGGCATCGACCACCATGCTGCGGAACTTGAAAATGCGGAAATCCCGGTTGCCCAGCCCCACCCGGTTCTGGATGAACAGCGCCGGCCCCGGGCTGTCGATGCGGATGGCCAGCGCCACCAGCGCCATGACAGGCAGCGTGAGCGGCAGCGTCACCAGCACCGCCAGCACATCCAGCAGGCGCTTGCTGAGCACGTACAGGGGCGACGGCAGCAGGGTACCGACCTCACTCTCGGACAGATGGCTGATCTGCACCCGCCCGGTGAGCGCCTCGACCACCTGGCGCACATTGAACACCGGGATATGCGCCAGAATGCAGCGCGCCAGGAAGCGCTCCCAGTCGGGCGTCATGTGCTCGCCGCCCAGATCGGCCACGATACCGTCGTAGCGTACGCCCTGCAGATCCGGGCTGGCCAGATAGCGGAACTCGAGGTTCTGGGTGGTCTGAAGCTGCCCGGTATCCACCATGGGCAGCACGGCGAACTTCATGCGTCGGTAGCGACGACCCACATAATGGCTGCCATAACACCACAGCAGGGCCAGGGCCCAGGCCGTGAGCAGGGCCGAGCGCGAATAGCTGCTGCGCGTGAAGAACAGGGCGGCAAACGACAGGGCGTACACCCCCGAGACAATCGGCGCGATGTGTGCCCAGACCTGCCCGCCCACGAACCGGGCCAGGCGCCGCAGCAGCCAGAACGACAGCACCCAGGCCGCCCCGGCCGCCCACAGCGTGTTGACGCGGTTCTGCGTCAAGTCGTCCCAATCGGACACCTCCCACAGCCAGAACGATGGCAGCAGCACACAGCACACCAGCCCCACCAACAGCTGGAACGGGGCCGAAAGCAGAAGGATTTCATACCAGCGCGAATGGCGCCGGGCCTTCGGATCGAGGGACGTGTCCATGGGCATGCAGGCCTCACCCCGCATCCGGCACCGCGCTGGCGGCACCCGATGCCCCACGCCGCTTGGCCAGCGCGCGCCACGCATAATGCCCCATGAGCCCGGCCGAGCGCAGCAGCGGCAGCCCCAGGTGGCGACGATAGATGGCCCATTGCCAGCCCGCATTGCGCCACAGATTGCCCGACAGCGAGCCCGCATGCACCCGGTACTCTGCCAGCGGCTGCGCCCCCGGCACCCGGCGCGCCACGCCACCGCGGCGCATGGCCTGCAGCCAGAACAGATAATCTTCGTGGCCTATGGGCTGAAAACGCAAGCTGCGCGCCAGTTCGCCCTGCAGCATGCCGGTGGACATGCCGATCACATTGCCGCGCAGCAAGCCCGTGAAGGATGCAATGGGCGGCGGCACCACCAGATTGAGCGGCCCCTGGGCGCCAAAGCGCCGATATGTCGTGTAGCTGACGGGACACCCCGTCTGGCGCATGCTGCGGCATTGCTGCGCCAGCTTGTCGGGATGCCAGCGGTCATCGGCATCGAGAAACGCCACATACCGCCCGCGCGCCTGTTCGAGCGCCCGGTTGCGCGTGGCCGCCACCCCCAGATTCACCTCATTGCACCAGACCCGCACGCGCGCATCCGCCCGCGCGTTCTCTTGCGCGATCTGCAGTGTGTCATCTGTGGCCGCGTCCACCACGAGCAGGAGTTCCCACTCGGACATGGACTGCGCCCGCACAGACGCCACCGCCTCGGCCAGGGTGGCGGCCGCGTTCCAGGCCGGCATGATCACGGACACCAGGGGTGAGTCTGCAGAAGGCGCGAGAGTCATGATTGCAGGGAGAACAATTGCAGGGAGCACATCCAGAATGATCCCGTGAACATATCATGATACCGGGCCGTTGTTGTGGCGGATGCCCTTGTATATGGGGATCGCCGATGCCCCGTCAGCGCGCCCAGTCACCACCCCAGCGTTCGCCGCAGCTTGCGCACCACCCGCCGGGTCAGCTGATGGCACGCCCTGTGCAGGCGCCACACGGGCCAGGCCTGACGCGCCACGGTTTTCTGCAACGCAGCATTGCGCTGTGCCAGCCGAGTCGCCAAGGTCTCATAGCCTGGCAGGACACCCTGATCCGTGAGATTGAATTCTTCGAGTGCAAACAGATTCCGGCGCGTGGCCCCGAGCATGTAGCTGTCCAGCGCCGCCGACAGCTCGATGTAATCCAGATCCGAAAATCCGTAGAGCTGCGCCACCTGGTTTCTGGCGGCCTCATCGTTCAGGATTTCGTACAGCCAGCGCAGGCCCAGCTGCCATGCATTGGGCTGTGCATTCGTGATGCAGGCTATGGCCAGCAGAAACTTCATGTTGCAGCCGTCGGAGCGACGCCAGGATGAGAATTCGGGGAATACCCGCACGAAGTCATCGAACGAGGATAGCGCCAGGTAGTTTTCGCGCAGAAAATTGAATTCATTGGCAATGCGCACGTAGACTTCAGGGCGCTGACCACTCACGTTGGACCGATTGGTGAATCGCCTGAGCTGAATCAGCCGTTCTTCCAGCACCTGGACCGGGTAATGCAGCAGCAAACGCGACCAGAATTCACCGTCGTCAGTCTGCCCAAGACCGTACCGATACACGCCCACTTGTTCATAGCAGCGCTTGCGGGCCACGAGCGTGGGCTGACAGAGCGCGATCGTGCCATCGAAGACGTGCCTGAGCAGTTCCCATCTGGACCGTTCGGGCGGATTCAGCCACTCATTCCTCACCTTGTTGCCGTGTTCGTCGATGACCTGCGCCCAGGTGAAGGTCGCGCCCACCTCGGGATGGGCATCCAGGTAGGCCACTTGCCGCTCGAGTTTTTCCGGCATCCAGATGTCATCGGAATGATGGATGGCGATGAACTCACCGGAAGCATCTGCAATCGCCTGATTGATCAAATGCACGATCTGGCCCGGCCTTTCGCTTCGCCGTGCAGAGACCCGAGCATCATCGACGCTCGATATCAATGACCACGAGCCATCCGACGATGCATCATCTAGAATCACGAGTTCATGATCCGTGAATGACTGCTGCAATACGCTGTTGATGGCCTGCCCAAGAAAGGGCTCATGGTTGAAAGACGTCAGAATGACAGAAACACGAGGCAAGTTTTCTCTCCGGCGGTGGCTACGGCCTTTCGACCAGGCAATCGAACCGAAAATAGGCGCTCATGCGCTCAGGCCCTTGCGACAGGATGGTTGCCCGAAACCCAGTTGCCTCAACCAGTGCCCTGAATTGTTCCCGAGTCCACCAGTTACCGATATGCGGCGTACCGGACGCTTTCTGCTTTCTGTAATACGCCATTTTTTCTTCGGTATCGTAATACGAAGCCAGCTGGTCGTGATCTGGAATGCCACTGATGTACATGGTCTGCACGCTGGCCGCCCCATGTACGGCCTCGAGCAGGCGAACGAGATCATCAGACTCGAGACACGAGATCGAATCACAGATATACGCCTTGCTGCACCCTTCGAAGAAGCTCGCTGGCAATCTGGATACGTCGGCTGTCAGATAATCGACATTGTCCGCCGCACTGAATTCGCGAGCGTAATCCACCATCTGATCAGAAATATCGACAGCCCTGATACGGCCTGCCTTCCGCGCCATCACACGCGTGATCAAGCCATTTCCGCAGCAGAGATCGGCGACCATGTCAGAATCAGTCAGACGCAGTGCGCGCGCAATGGCACCGATGGTGAGGTCGATCTGACCCTGATCCATTTCCTGGCCATTCACGGTTCTCTCGACCTGCTTCAGCGGGGATCCCCGGAATTTCTCGACCTTCGCATTGTAATGATTTTTCCAATATTCATTCACGACTGACAGCACCTCGAAGAAAACCCGACCCATGGCCGGAAAATTGCCGATGGCTCATACCATCAAATTCAATACCACAGAAGCACATTTCAATATCTGAACAAAACGTCGAGCACCTCGTGGATCACCCGGTCCATATCATCTGCGCCATAACGCTGGTCACACGGCAAGGCCAGACATCGGTCCAGCAACTGGCGTTCGATACAATCTTCGCCAATTCTCGGGCGTGCTTCATCCCAGAACGTCGGCACATAAATGCCTTTGTCAGCCAGGGCTCGCCTGGCATGGGTAACGTCCCGGTCCACGACCAGTGGATAGCAAAGTGGCACACTGCAGGCATCGAGCACCCACTGGATCGCATTCAAGTCATTGAACGCCTTGGCAAGCCGGATGAAATTCAACCGCCTCCGACACTGCACATCCTGCATGTCGATGCTGTGCAAAAGGCGTGCTGTCAGGCGTGACATGCGCAGTGGCGCCGTATCTTCGAGCAGTTGGTTCGCCTGCTGGAACTGTGCATAGCCGGCTCTTGCCGAAACCGTCATGCGCGTCAGCAGATGACCCATGCGCTGGCTCGAGAGTGTATCCTCATGATCCGGCATCGTGAAATCATCACTGGATGACACCAGAAGGCCGCCATCTGGCACCCCCACGAATTTGCGCGGTGAGTAAATGGATCCGAATACATCCACGGGCGCAGCAAACAGGGCCTGGGTGTTATCCACGATCAACTGATCGGCTGGCATGCGCTGCCGTATGCTCGCCACACCTTCATGACACAGGCCGAAATAGTTCACATAGATCAGCACCACCTGAGAACACAGAGGCCATGTGATCTTTGGATTGAATGCATCATCCAGAAAATAGAACTCAGGCGTACATCCAGCATCCCGTACGGCATCCAGAACAGAATCGCAGATATAGGCCGGCACCCAGCATTGTCTGAAATTGCCCGATTCCAGCAGAGCCCGCAATGCCGCTCGGGCCGATTGGAATTTCCGGTACGGCCGTGGAAACGGGTCGCCATGATCTGGCAGCGCCAGTTCAAAATAGCCCCCGATTTCTCTCGGTGAGGATGGATCCGATACCCCGCCCATTCAACCACCTGCCTGACTGGCGCCTGCTGCAGCCTGCGATATTCTGGTGATTTCGCACTCTTGCAGCAAGTGGCGCGTGCCCGCCACCCCGTTGTACATCAGCACGTCGATGATGGACAAAGATGGCTGCAGCATTTCGGCTGGTTGCCCATAACGAACCTGCGGCACCTGGATCATCGACAGACCGATGTCGTTTGCCGTAAATTTTTCCACATCCAGCAAACCAAACCCGCCGACTGGATTGATCACATCTGTTGCCCCGAGTTGCAGCGCCTGAAACAGTGGCCAGTCACCGGTTTCACGGACCTCTGAATAATCGAATGGATGCGCAGACGACACGATGAGTTCGGTTTCGATCGACAACAATTCGCAGACATCGGCGATGATCCTGCAGTTGAGCGCCCCAAGCGTATTTTCGTTGCCACTGTGCAGCATTTCTTCGACAAACGCATGAGTGTCCCGGTAATGGGGCGCTGTCTTGCGATACTGGGCAAGCTGATTCAGTATGCGGCCGCGCCAGACGCCGTCTGGCGCCAGCGGGACATCCTTGATGGCCGTGGATACGGGATGCTTCTGCAACGGCACGGTAATGTAATGCCAATTGCCATCCGGCCCTAATATTCTGTTCCGACTCACCCAGCCACGCCTGATGTACTGGGACTCATCGAAGAGAACGAAGCAGTCCACGGCATTGATCAACTGCCAGTATCCGATATAAGGGAAAAAGTAAGGCTGCATGCCCCCGAGGCGTTTCATCAGTGTCCTGCCTGCTCGATGAGCGATATGATCCGGCGTGCCTCATCATTGGTGAGCGCGGGGTAGATCGGCAGGCAAATCACCTGCTCTGCAGCCCGACTGGCCACCCGCAACCTGTCCGGATGCGCCGATTCAAGCCCGTTGTACATCCGAAAACTGCTGATCAAGGGATGGAAATAGCGGCGCGCGTATATGCCATGCGATTGCAGCCATTCATGCAACTGATCACGCTGCAAGGGAAAACCCTGCGTGATCCGGATTGGAAAATAGGCATGGTTGGGAACATGCCCGGCTGTTTCGGGCATGCAGTGCACGCCAAGCACACCTGAAAGCCCATCCCGATACATGGCCGCAATGGCTGCCCTGCGCGCGATGGCATCACCAACCACCTTGAGCTGCTGCAGACCCAGTGCGGCATTGAACTCGCTCATCTTGCCATTCAGGCCCGGCAGATCGATGGTGCCCTCATCCACGAAGCCGAAGTTTCTCAGGCGATCCACCCGAGCCTTGAGATGCGCATCAGCCGATATGACGGCCCCGCCTTCAAAGGTGTTGAAGACCTTGGTGGCGTGAAAACTCAGCACCGACATGTCACCATGGTCGAACAGGCTGCCGCTGGATAGCCTGACCCCGAAGGCATGGGCCGCATCATAGATCACCTTGAGCCCGTGCCGGCGTGCGATGTCGCCGATCGCGACCACGTCGCAAGGTTGCCCATAGCAATGGACCGGCATGATGGCCACCGTCTCGGGCCCGATGGCTGATTCAATCTGGCGGGGATCCAGATTCAGAGTATGTTCGTCGACATCCACAAACACGGGCTTCAGACGGTTCCAGAGCAAGGAATGTGCCGTGGCCACGAACGAAAAAGGAGTTGTGATGACCTCGCCCTGAAGTTCCAGTGCCTGCAGCGCCACGATCAGACCGATCGTGCAATTGGTGAAAAGCGAGACATGCTCTACACCCAGGTACTCGGCCAGCGCCGATTCGAACCGATCATGAAACGGGCCGCCATTGGTCAGGATTTTGCTGTGCCATATCTGCTGCAGCGCAGGCAGCAGATCATCGAGTGGCGGCAGCGACGGCTGAGTGACATGGATTGGCGAGTGCTTGTGCATTTATGAGTGCCTGTGCATTGATATTACCCACGCGGGCTGCCAGTGTGACAGGCGGGAAGGCCTATGGCCACCTGCTCCACCAGCGCCATCACCTGCCCCACCTTAACCCTGGCCACGCACCTGACCGCACCCTCTTCTGTCAATGGGTAGATACAGTTCCAGTTACAATTGAAGCATGGCATATGATGAACGGCACACAGGGGTCTGGACCCTGTCAATTCTTCCGGATAGGGCAGAAACCGGCCATAGTGCCCGCCGCCCAATATGCAGACGGCAGGTAGTCCCACCGCAGCCGCAATATGCACCGCAGACGTATCATTGCTGATCAGCAGGGCACTGCGCCGCAAGATCGAAATCAGTTGCACAAGCGTTGTTTTTCCGCTCAAGTCAGTGCAACGATCCCCGATTTCAGCCGCTATCTTCCGGCACCTGATCTGGTCATTCGAATCACCACAGAGAATTATATCCAGATCAAATCGATCTTTTAGCGCCAGGCCTGTCGCAATGAAATTCTTCAGTGGCCATTCCTTGCCCGACCAGGATGCCCCAGGAAACAACACGGCATAAGCATGCTCATGAACAAAGCTTGAATCAGACAGGTCTTCAGGAATTTCGGCAACCCTTGCGACGAAGTCCCGACGCGCCAGATTGCTTATGAATTCTGCATTCCTGTAAAGTTCCATGAGCGGCTTGTCGGATGCCGGAACGAGTTCGGTGTACCATCGGTCGCTTTTTTTCTTTTCCTGCCGGGTCATGTTGCTCAGGTCACCCACTGAGCCAATACGCGCTTGCGCAGCTGTGGCCCGCACAATGCTGTCACCGTGCAGACAGACCCTGGAATAGGTCGGCTGGACAGCCGTATGAAACCCTTTTTTCCGTATCAGAGTCAGGAACCTGTATCTGTAGAGAAAATCGAATGCCAGCTTCCTGCCATCAACCGGGATGACATCATCCCAATAGGGAAACTGGCGCGCAAGCTCTGCCCAGACCCGGTTTGCGATCAATATGATCCGTTCATTCGGAAATATGCCCCTGAATTCCTTGGCCGAATCAAGCCATAAAATGAAATCCCCGATGGCATCCACCCGCACAATGGCGATCCCCTTCCTGGGCCCATGCACTGGAATCATTGCTACAAGAAGGTCGCAAAGCAACGCAGGAAGCCGCCTTGATTTCAATACGATTTTCTTCAGGAAATTCCGCACACACCTTCACCTTCGCATCTTCCCGTAATGCACCACAAACCGTACGGCGAACAGCAGCAGTTGCACGATCCGGTTGTGGCCCAGGCCAACCAGGATGCGGAATTTCTCGGACATCACGCCCAGCGCATCCCGGCCGCTGGTACCGGCCTGGCCGAATTCGCCGGCGATGAAATCCGCCCGGGCGACCACGGCGCCGCCGTGCACGGCCTTGAGGATGAAATCACTGTCGGCTGCAATCGGAAAGCGGTTCGAATAATACCCGTAGCGTGCGTGCAGGCGGGTGCGGATGGCCAGGCTGACCGAATGGTTGCCGACATAGGCCAACTCGGCGTAGAGCCACTCCCAGGGTCGGCTTCTGACGCGGATCAAGTCTGACCCCGCGCGCGCCACGGCGGCCACGAAATCAGCCTGCGTACGGGCGCAGGCCTGGCGAAACCTGGCAATCGCATCAGGTTCGAGCACGTCATCGGCGCCCACCACCAGATAATAGTCGCCCCGCGCTAACCGGATGGCGCGGTTCAGGGCGTCGTAAATACCGAAATCCGGCCGGGAATCCAGGCGCAGGTTCAGTGTGGCCGCCGCGACTTCAAGACATTCCAGCGTCCCATCAGTAGACGCGCCGTCAGCCACCACCCATTCGAAATCGCCATCCGTCTGCGCCTGTAGCGACGCAACCAGCCCCGGCAGCACCGCGGCGGCATTGCAGGTCGCCGTGATCACCGAAAAGCGCGGCAGAGCCGTGGGCGGGTCAGCAAAAGAACCGGTCATGATCGAGGCTGCGCAAGGCGCGGGCTTGCCCATGCTTCATTCGTCGTCCTTCGACAGGGCGGCATCGAGATCGACCTCGATGCCACCAACCAGCGCCTGGAGCTGTTGGACGAGTCCTGCATCCAATGCCTGCAAGCGCTCGGGATGGCTGGCGATGTCGTGGGCCAGAACATCCAGAAACGGGCCAAGGCCAAGATCTCCATCTTCATGGCTTGCAGCCCGGGGCTGCGTAGATTCAGCGCCTGCGGTCGCAGGCACGACGTTCTCAAACTCGCCCATAGCGGTCCTCCAGGCGTACGATGTCATCTTCGCCCAGGTAGGCGCCCGACTGCACTTCGATCAGTTCGAGCGGGATCACGCCTGGGTTTTCCAGGCTGTGCACCTGGCCGATGGGGATATAGGTGGACTGATTCTCGCTCACCAGGTAGGTTTGATCGCCCTTGGTGACCTGCGCCGTGCCGCTGACCACCACCCAGTGCTCGGCGCGGTGGTGGTGCTTCTGCAGCGACAGCTTGCCGCCGGGCTTCACCGTGATCTTCTTGACCTGGTAGCGCGGGCCGCTGCCTATGGCATCGAAATGGCCCCAAGGGCGCCATTCTTCACGGTGGCGCAAGTGCTCGCTGCGCCCGGCGGCCTGCAACTGGGCGACGATGGCCTTGACATCCTGCACCTGATCCTTGCGCGCCACCAGCACCGCATCGCGGGTTTCGACCACCACCAGGTCCTGCACGCCCACCAGCGCCACCAGCCGATGGTCGGCGCGCACCAGGTTGTCGTGCGCCGCGTGCATGAGCACATCGCCACGCAGGCGATTGCCCTGTGCATCATCGGGCTGCACCTGGGCGAGTGCCGACCAGGCGCCCAGATCATCCCAACCCGCATCGAGGGCCACCATCGCCGCCTGGGTCGTATGCTCCATGACGGCGCAGTCCACCGATTCGGCCGGGCAGGCCGCGAAATCGTCATGGCCGATGCGCACGAAATCCAGGTCATGTACACATCCCGCCCAGGCCTGGCGGCAGGCCGCCAGGATATCGGGCCGGCTGGCCTGCAGGGCCTGCAGGTAATCGCTGGCGCGAAACAGGAACATGCCGCTGTTCCAGTAGTATTCACCGCTGTCCAGATAGGCCTGCGCCGTCTGCGCGTCGGGTTTTTCGACGAACTGGCGCACCTGCCAGCCGCTGGCCAGGGGGGTGCCGCGCCGGATGTAGCCATAGCCCGTCTCGGGCCGGTCGGGCACGATGCCGAAGGTGGCCAGGCGGCCCTGCTGCGCCAGCGTGCGGGCGGCCTGCACCGCCTGCTGCCAGCGCGCCACATCGCCGATGCGGTGATCGGCAGCCAATACCAGCAAGAGCGGGTCGGCCCCCTGCCCCATGGCCATGAGGGCCGCCAGCGCGATGGCCGGCGCGGTGTTGCGCGGGCAAGGTTCGAGCAGGACGCGGCCTTCGGCCAGGCCCACATCGTGCATCTGCTCGGCCGCCAGAAAGCGGTGCTTCTCATTGCATACCAGGATGGGTGCCAGGCAATCCAGGCCCTGCAGGCGCTGCAGGGCCTGCTGCAGCAAGGTCTGCTCGCCGGCCAGCGCAAGGAACTGCTTGGGCTTGTACTCGCGCGACAGCGGCCACAGGCGCGTGCCCGAGCCGCCTGCCAGCACGACCGGCAGCAGGGCCTCGGCCCGCCTGTCGGCAGGAGCGGGCACGCGCGGTGGCTGGCCCACCGGCGCAAATTCAGTGCTGTGACCCTCTTGCGTCATTGCTCTGCCCCCCGATAAGCGTCACCCTGCGCCTGAAACCAGGCATACGTCTGCGCCAGCCCCGTGCGCAAGGGGATCTGCGGCCGCCAGCCGAGGGCCTGCAGGCGGCCGACATCGAGCAATTTGCGCGGCGTCCCGTCAGGCTGGGTCGGATCGAAGTGGATTTTACCCCTGTAGCCGACCACTTCGGCCAGCAGCGTGGCGAGCGCGGCGATGCTGACATCCGTGCCGGTGCCGATATTGATGTGTGAAAGCATGGGCTGAACCATACCCCAATACGTATCCGCAGGCAGATCCATGACGTGCACGCAGGCCGCCGCCATATCGTCCACGTGCAGGAACTCGCGCCGCGGCCGCCCGCTGCCCCACACGGCCACCTGCGCCAGGCCTTGCATCCGCGCCTCGTGCAGGCGGCGCATGAGCGCCGGGATCACGTGGCTGTCGCGCGGATGGAAATTATCGCCCGGCCCATACAGATTGGTAGGCATCACGCTGCGGTAGTCGCGCCCATGCTGGCGATGATACGACTCGCACAGCTTGATGCCGGCGATCTTGGCCACCGCATAGGGTTCGTTGGTGGGCTCCAGCGACCCGGTGAGCAGTGCCGATTCGGCCATGGGCTGCGCCGCCAGCCGGGGATAGATGCACGAAGAGCCCAGAAACAGCAGCTTCTGCACCCCGGCCTCGTGAGCCGCCTGAATCACATTGCACTGGATCATCAGGTTTTCGTAAAGAAAATCGGCCGGACGGGTCTGGTTGGCGTGGATGCCGCCCACCCGGGCGGCCGCCAGATACACCTCATCCACCGCCTGCGCCGCAAAAAAGGCACGCACCGCCGCCGGGTCGCGCAGATCCAGCTGCGCGCGCGCGGCGGTGAGCAGGGTGGCCCCGCCCCCCCGGGCCTGCAGGTGGCGCACCAGCGCCGAACCCACCATGCCCTGGTGCCCCGCCACGTAGATACGCGGGACATGGCTGCCGGGCGCTGCGGCGCCCGAGCCGTCGCCAGCCGGCCCATGGGCGTACCCGCCAGCGGCGTGACGCCCTGTCGTGGCCAACCCGGAATGCGCGCCCATACCCAACTCAGCCTTCCCGGGAGACATCCACGGCATAGCCGTGCTGCCTGAGCAAGGCATCGCGCCGTGCCTGTTGCAGATCATGGGCCATCATCTCGGCCACCAGTGCATCGAGCGTGATTTCGGGCGCCCAGCCCAATTGGTCGCGCGCCTTGCTGGCATCGCCCAGCAAGGTCTCGACCTCGGCCGGCCGGAAATAACGCGCATCCACGGCCACGATGACATCGCCCACGCGCATGGCCGGCGCCCGGTCGCCCGTGACGCGTTCGACGATGCCTTTTTCATCCACCCCGCGGCCCTCGAAGCGCAGCTGCACCCCGATCTCGGCGGCCGCCTTGTGGATGAAATCGCGCACCGAATGCTGCACCCCGGTGGCAATCACGTAGTCATCGGGCTGATCCTGCTGCAGCATCAGCCACTGCATGCGCACGTAATCCAGGGCATGGCCCCAGTCGCGCAACGCATCCAGGTTGCCCATGTACAGGCAGGGCTCCAGCCCCTGGGCGATATTGGCCAGCCCGCGGGTGATCTTGCGCGTCACGAAGGTCTCGCCGCGGCGCGGCGATTCATGATTGAACAGAATGCCGTTGCAGGCGTACAGACCATAGGCTTCGCGGTAATTGACCGTGATCCAGTAGGCATACAGCTTGGCCACCGCATACGGGCTGCGCGGGTGAAAAGGCGTGGTCTCGCGCTGTGGGGTTTCCTGCACCAGGCCGTACAGCTCGGATGACGACGCCTGATAGTAGCGGGTGGACTTTTCCAGACCCAGGAAACGGATGCCTTCCAGCAGGCGCAGCGCGCCCAGCGCATCGACATCGGCCGTATATTCGGGCGACTCGAAGCTCACCGCCACGTGCGATTGCGCCGCCAGGTTGTAGACCTCGTCGGGGCGCACCTCGGACAGGATGCGGATCAGGTTGGACGAATCGGTCAGGTCGCCATAATGCAGAAACAGGTTGCGCCGGGCTTCGTGCGGATCCTGGTACAGGTGATCGATGCGCTGCGTATTGAACGACGATGCCCGGCGCTTGATGCCGTGCACCTTATAGCCTTTGGCGAGCAGGAACTCGGCCAGATACGAGCCATCCTGGCCGGTGATGCCGGTGATGAGCGCTGTTTTTTGCTCAGTGGTGTGAAGAATCGTCATGCCGGTGCCCATGGTAGGCCACATTGTCATGGAAAAACAGTTTCAGTGCCATATGGCGACCCTAGATGACGGCATTTTCGGGAATGGCACGTTCCATGATCTGGTCACGGTCGACCCGGTCATGGATAAAGAACGGCTCGTACTGCGTCAGTGGATCCCGATCCGGATTGCGGTACGCCAGCACCAGGAAAATGGCCATGATTGCCACGCAGGCGCCGATGAACAGCACGCGGATCGCAGTGGGTTTTTCTGTCAGGATCACGCTGAACAGCAGCGGATGCACCGCCAGCAGCGCCCAGCTGATCCGGGAGATATGGATGCCGAACGGCACGGCGGCAGAATACAGCAAGAGCCCCAGGAAAAAGCAGTTGAACAGGTACACATGATTGCGTTCGGCTGAAATCAGCCGCCGGTTCAGCAGAAAATAGATGAGGATGGCGCACATCAGGGCATAGATCTTGTAGCCGCTATCCGATACGTGCTGGGTCAGATAATACGAATACCAGCCCGTCCACAGCGACACCCGGGTGATCACGACCGACCCCAGGGCCAGCGCGGCCAGCCAGGCCAGTACATAGACGGGCAGGTTCAGCAGGCGCGCCAGGTAGCGGCGCAGCAGAACCACGGGGATCAGGATCGCGATCGCGGCATGAAACAGGATGGCCAGCAGCATCAGCCCCAGGGATACGTACAGATTGCGCCGGATATCGCTGGCCACGTAAAAGAAGATGGCAATCGCGATGAACTGGCGCACCACGCCCAGGCTGTCCAGAAAGGCCATGGGCAGGCACAGGAACGAAAAGACCCCGATCAGGCTCAGCCGGTAGGTGCTGCAGTAGCGATCGAATGCCAGGTAGTAGAACAGCACCACCAGCGCGCTCGATAGGGCAAAGAACACCATCGGGTCGGTGAGGCTGGCAATGCCCATCAACACGCGCGACAGGGGTTCGAACCGGTCGATGGCGCCCGTGCTGATGAGCTCGTAGTACACCGGATAATCGAAACCGGCGTTGAAACGCAGGGCCGAAAAGGCAAAGAACGCCAGAAAGCTCAGTGACAGCTGCAGGCGCACCGACAACTCGAGATGATAGATGTAGAGCAGATAGCCGAAGAGCAGAAAATAATAGACCATTGCGCGCGATCTGAATGTTCGTCAGACCTGCTTGCGCATCCTGCGCAGGCTGCCGCACGACACCCACCCCAGAATGCACAGAAAGCCGAGCACCAGCCCGGCGATGGCCCCCACTGCAAGCGTGACATTGCGCCGGGGGAAATAGGGCGCGGCGGGCACACTGGCCCTGAACGACACACGGGCCAGATCGCCTGCGGGTTGCGGGTCCATGGCCTCGAGAAGATCGGCGCGGGCCTGCAATACAGCCAGGCGCGATGGATCACCCTGCGCACCCGCAGCATCCCGATATTCGGCTGCCTTGCGCAACAGGGCGATCTGCTGCGCATTCAGCTCGACCTCGTTGTGGCGCAGACCCTGCAGCACCGCCAGCATCTCGGCGTGGCTGCGCTCGAGCGCTATCTCGACCAGCTGATTCACCCAGCTCGCGGCCAGCACTGGATCGGGGTAGGACAGGGTCACATCGACCCTGGGAACCCCCCTACGGACATGATCCGCGAAGCTCAGATTGCTGTAGAGACCCTGCCGGACACGCGCCTTCTCTGACTCGGACAAAGGCGTGCCGCCTGTCGGGCGGACGATGGACTCGAAGAGCTGGTCGCGGACTTCCTGTGAATGCAGGTGGCGCAGGAAAATCTCGAATGACGCTGCGGGGGTGAGTTCTTTCCAGTTGAGCACCTCGGACATCACGTTGGTGTCATTGCCGCGCCCTTCGGCAAAGGCCGATACGATGAATTCCAGCCAATTGTGCGGCGGCTGGGCCGTGTCAGGTTCGTGAACTATCCTGTCGAGCCGCTGCAGGGCCAGGTTATAGGCACTCAGGTCGACCGCGGAGGCCGGCACCACCACCGCCTGGGCTCGATAACGCGCCACGGCCAGGCCCAGGAACACCCCGGCACAGGCCAGCCCAAGCATCATGCACACCAGCAGGAACCACTTGCCCCGCCACACGGCCCCCAGCATCTGTTCAAAACCCACCAGGGCAGTACCCTGGCCATTGTGACATGTATCCAATTTCCTCCCCCTACCCGTTCTGACCCAATAGCAAAATAGTTCTGAAAATATGCAAAAACCGGGCCGACTGCGCAGCCATTGAATAATGATCAAGAAACACCTGGCGCGCCCGCTGGCGATCCTGGGCGCACAGCGTATCGAGCCGTGTGGCCAGCAAGTTGGCCAGACCCGGCGCATCCTGCGCCACCGCAAGCACCGACCGCGCAGCCGGATGCGCCAACACCGGCTCGTAGCCCACGCAGGCGTGCGGCAAGGCCACAACGGGCAGGCCGTAGGACAAGGCCTCGGCCACCTTGGTCTTCATGCCGCTGCCCCAGACCACAGGCGCAACATACAGGGCTGCCGACCTGAACAAGGCATCCATCTGCCCGATATCGGGCGCCGCGTGATACACCACCCCCGGCGCCCCGGGCGGCGGTAGCCGATCCAGCCCGGCCCCGGCCACCACAAACCGAATCATATCCCTTTCCACCCTACCCTGATTCAGGGTGCTGGCCACCTGCAACAGCACCTGCAAGGCGTGCTGATTCGGCGCAAAGCCGAAATGGCCGGTGAACAGGACCGGCCCGCCGCCTGCCTGCGACACTGCACTGCCCTGCTGCAGGACCGCTTTATCGTGTGGCGGCTCCCTGCTACCCTCAGACGGTGCGCCATTGACCGCCCACGGCATCCCCTTGCCTGGTGGTGGCGCCCCCCGGCCATCTGCATATGGATCAGGCACGGTGATCGGCAGAATTTCGGCGTGCGCTGGCCCACCATACAGTTGCGCGAACAGGGCACGGTCCTGCGCGGTAATAAAGGTCATGTGGTCGGCCGCCAGGCAGCAGGCCTCGGCACGCCGGATCTGGAATGCTTCGAGGCGTGCAACCAGCGACCGGGGCAGGGATTGCGCCCCAGCTTTCTGACGCTGCAGGTCGTACTCGACATTATCGCTGCAGACGATGAACTTCCTGCCCGGCCAGGCCTTGCGCAACTGCGCCAGGATCAGGCCACCGCGCGAATTGTGCAGCACGACCAGGTCGGAAGCGGCACAGGCGCGCACAATCCGCCGCGCATGATGGCCCAGGAACGTAGGCTGCAGGCGCGCTCGCGCCAGAATGTCCACCGTGGTGTTCTTTTCCAGTTCCACCTCGGTGACCCGCTCATGCCCGAACACACGGCCAGCGCCGTGGATCTTCTTGCTGATCACCTGTACCTGCGCCACCCCTTCGGTCTGCAGCAGGCCGGACACCAGAGACCGCAGATACAGCCCGCCGCCCGAGAGCTCCTGCAGGCCATTGAGGGAAATCACCGTCACGTGCATGGCCATCCACCCATTGTTACGCGCATCATGACACTGGTACGGCCGCGCCCGTCATGGCACCGGGCCACCGGCCGCCGCCGCTGGACGGCCCAGGTGCATGCGCCACAGAAACCACAGGCCGGCCAGCAGGCTGACCGTGTGCGCCACCCCCAGCGCCAGGGGCCCCTGGTGCCAGCCCAGGCCAAAATCGGGCACCAGCAGCATGGCCCCCGCCGCCAGCCCCACCCCCCACTTCAGGGGCACGACGCGATGATTGCCCGCGTGTATCAGTATTGCATCGAGCCCCAGGGCCGCGAACCCCGGCACCAGCACCACCAGCGCCAGCTGGAACATGCCGGCGGTCTGCTCAAAGCCGGCGCCAAAGATGAGCGACACGATGAACGGCGCCAGCAGCCCCGCGCCGACCATGATCAGCAGGGCAAGCGCCGTCAGGATCAGCAGCAGGCGCAGCGATGACCAAAGGGTCTGACGACCCGCGCGATAGAGCAGTGATGGCGCCAGCGCCACCACCGATACCGGGCCGAAATACCACGCACTGTCGAGCAGATTCATGGCCGCAGCGTACTGCCCGTAGAGCCCGGCATCCAGGCGCGCGTGCAGGATCAACCGGTCCATGCGCAGAATCAGTATCAGGGCCACCAGGCCCAGCCAGATCAGCAGACCCTTGTGAAAGAACCAGCCCATGACCTCGCGAGTCGGCCTCCAGGAGCACGGCCAGCCGTCTTCGCGGATACCGAACAAGTAGCACAGTGCCGTGAGCAGATGATCCGCTGCGTAGACGATGATGAAGGCCAGGATAGGGGCGTGCATGGTGTACAGCACCGCCACCGCGATCACCTTCAGGCTGGAGACCAGCAGGCGGGTGACCGTGATGATACGCGTGGACTGGGCCACTTCACGGATCAGCCGCAGGACATTGAACGGCTCGATCACGATGAGCGCCAGGCCCATGATCAGCATCAGCGGCTGGCGCTGCAAGGGCTCCATATACAGCGACCAGGTTCCCATCAGCAGGAAAGCCAGCGTACCGGCCATCAGCCGCAGCACGAACAGCGAACCCAGCAGGCGTCGGCGCTCTTGCGGCTGCTCGCAAGTAGCCAGGCGCGGCGCGGAAACCTCGGTGCTGGCAATCAGGCCGATCGACGAAAATACCATCATGGCCGACAGCACGTACTGAAAAATACCAAAAGCGTCTGTGCCCAGTGTGCGCGCCACCAGACCGACCGCCAGCGCCGAAAAGGCCAGCTGGACGACTTTTTCACTGGCCAGCCACAGCAGGCTGCGCAGGGCGCGGGTACGAATCAATGTGTACAGGGATGAACCGGCCGGGATCATTCGGAAAACTCATGCTGTTCGACCCACAGGCGGCCATTCTCGTTGAATTGCCCCGTGACCAGCCGGCGAAGCCGCCGCCCTGGCAGATTTGCCACATGCAGACAGGCATCGCCCCGGGTATGCAGCCCCTCGCCCTGCATTTCAAAATCCAGGTTCTGGAACACGCGAAACAGCCTGCGGTTGGGCAGGCCCGGCGGATCAGCGAGGTACACATGCAGAAATACTGGAGCTTGCATCGCGACAGCATCGCATGGTCGCAGCAAATACACCAGCCGCGAGCCGCGCTGGAACACCTGGAAGGGGCCGTTGCGAGCAAGCGGTATCGCCAGACGGGGCGCATGATCCAATTGCCACAGGAGTTCATCCACCACCCGGACATCCCCTTCCTGCTGGGGATCCTTGAAGCGCAGGCGATAGCAGTCACCTTGGCGGTCCAGGCGCGTGAAACGGTCATCGACCAGAGTGTGCTCGGTGCCTTGACACGCCGATACATCGCCCTCTTGCAGCAGCATGAAGCGCTCGAACAGGGCCTTGTGGCCAAAACGCTCGAAACTGGAGCGTGACAGCATCCGAATCAGCGGGTATTGCACACTCTGCGCATCGAACGTGGCCGCACGCCCGGGCGACCCTTCAACCGCCAGCCGATACGGATAGCCGATGTGCTTGCCTGTTTCGGCAACGGCCATGTGGATCCTGAAGCGGTCGTACACCCACTGATCGCCCATGGCATTGCCGTACACCGCCGTCAGGCCCACCAGGCCGACCAGAAACACCCCCAGCACGGATTTCAGCGCCCATGAGGCCCGGTGGGCAAGCCCGATCACAACGACCGCCAGCACGACATTGAAACCCATCATGTAACGCGGCGCAAACACCAGATCCTGCAGCAGCAGGGGCAGCCCCGGCGCCAGCGCCAGCATGGCCGCCAGCAGCAGTGCAGTGACCAGCAGGCGCGGCACGGGCCAGGCATGCCTGAGCAACAGCAGCATCAGCAGCAACCCCGTGAAATACAGCACCCAGTTATAACCGATGAACTCGATGAACATGTCCAGGTAGGCACGGAGATTGCCCAGTACCCCCGGCAACAGGTCTGGCCATGCCAGCATGTCGGTAGATATGTAGCCATGGTACTCGCGATGCAGAAGCACCCGGTACAGCACCATGGCCAGCACCCACGAACCCAGTGCCACGCCCGCGATCTTCAGGACTGCACGCCCGGCATGAGTACCCGCACCCGCCATACGCCAGGCCAGCGCCGCCAGGCCGACCAGGTAAACGCCGCTGGAGAGCTGGTAAGTCGTCATCATGACCAGCAGGCCGATCACCGACACCAGCGCAAATACCAGTGTATCGGCCACAAACAGAAACGGCAGCAGTGAGGCCAGCACCGACAGACCCATGAAGGCCGAATCGTAGGTATAGGCCATGTTCTCGTAGAACAGCGGGTAGACCGCCAGCACGGCCGACATGATGACCGGAAACAGCGTGAGCCGTCCGGCCACGATCTTCACCAGCGTCACGGCGGCCAGCGCCATGCAGGCCAGACACGCCAGTTGCAGCAGCGGTGAATAATCGAAGGCGTGTTCCGAAAACCCCAGCCCGCGCAGCAGGTACTCGGCCAGATAGCGATTCAGGTGCAGGAACGCCGGAAAACCGCTGATTTTCTTGAAATTGTCATCGGCAAAGTAATAACCATCGATGCGCAGCAGCGACAGGTACGCCAGCACCATCACGGCAAAGACGATGCCGGCACTGGCCAGGAAAGGCCTGTCATCCGCATCCAGGATCAGGCTGCCCGCCAGGCGCTGGCGCAGGCCGGCTGGCCCCCACCCGGCGGGCCAGGCAAATCTGCCATGCATCCGTTTCACTGCGCTGCTACGTATCCGTTTCACTATGCATCCGTTCCACTATGCATTTGCTGCATTTTTCGTTCCACTGTGCACGTGCTTCTTCGACTGTTTCTTCGACTGCTTCTTCGGCCGGTTCACTCACGGCAACAGCCGCCTTCGTTCGCGCATGTCGCGGCCATGGCGACGCAGATACCGGTACCACAGCGCAAGATTGAACAGCTTGTGCAACTGCAGCGGGCGCATGTCGGAGCCGTGCATGATCCGCCACGCGGCCCAGGCCGTGGCCGGACCATACTCGAACAAGGCTGTCATCATAAAACCCGAGCGGCCCGGCAGATACCCCCGTTCGAGGCCTAGGGCCTTGAAACGGCCCGCCAGCCGGGCCTGGGTCTGCAGACGCGACAGAAAGGCCTGCGGTTGGCGGTTGGCCGTCAGGCTGTTGGGCCGCCGGGTGCAGACGTAGACCGCCTGCGGCACCACCTGCACCTGTTGCGCCTGCATGGCGGCGAGCACGTTGAAGGCCACGTCGTTGCTGAACATGATCTCTTCGAAGCGCAGATCCAGGCGGCGAATGAAGGCGTGCGCATACACCTTGGCCCAGGGCACGACGTGGTTCGCCGCCAGGCGCTTCAGGGTGTCTTCGGATGGCGCCGCGAGCCAGGCGCGGAGGAAGCGGTTGAGCCAGTCGGCCCGGATCGATGGCGTGCCATCGACCTCCTGGCGCGCCTCGGCGAGAAAATACACCAGATCCAGCCCCGCGGCGGCGTGCGCATCGAAGGCCGCGAAGGCATCCGGCAGGAAGCAGTCATCCGAATCGGCGAACACCAGCCAGGCGCCCTGCGCGTGCGCCAGGCCCACATTGCGCGCCGCGCCCGCGCCCAGGTTGCGCGCCGTGGACAGCCAGCGCACCGCCGGCCAGCGCGGCCTGAGGGCCTCGAGTGGTGCCCGGTCCGGGCTGCAATCGTCGATGACGATGATCTCGATATCGGCGCGCGCCGGCGGAATGCTGCGCAGCAGCCGTTCGAGGCGCTGCGCATCATCATGGTGGGGGATGATGACCGAATACCGCGGGCCGCCGGTGCCTAGATCATCCATCGCGAACGCCACATGAAGCGGTCGTGGCGGCGCTGCTGCACCAGCAGCGCATCGCGCACCGGCACGGCGGGCCCGGGTGGCGCATCGATGGCCTGAAACGCCTGCGCCAGCCCGTCGTCGACCGCGCGCGCCGCCTGCACGCGGGCCGCCACGGCGTGCTCGCGCAAGATGGCGATGAAGGGGTTGGAGTTGATCTCGTAGACCTGCACCTGGCCGTCCACCAGGGCATAATCGATGCGCCCGTACTGCAGCCGGCTGACCTCGAATGCCGCGCGCAGCACCGGCTCGCCCGGTGGGCTGTCGATGTGCTCGAGCTCGTCCTGGTAATCGGCCACGTCGGCACAGCCCGACTGGCCCTGCTGCGCCACCCACTGCGTGTCATGCACCGACAGCGCGCGCACCAGGCGCTCGCCCACGCGATAGGCGGCATATTTGCGAAACAGGCCGGGGCGCAGCGGCTGCGCGCAGTACTCGACCACCATCAGATCGCGCTCGGGGTGGCCTTGCGCCCGGGCCTGCGCCAGCGCCGCGCGCAGCCCGGCCGCGTCGTGGATCAGGTCGGTCAGCGGGCCGCGATGCGCCGTCTCGGTGCGCAGAAAGACCGGCCAGCGGTCCACCGCGGCCTGCTCGTGCGGGCGCCAGACCTGGAAGCGGTTCAGGCCGCGGGCGTGCAGGCTGCGCAGCAGGGCAAAGCGGTGCATGGCCTGGGCCGGGTCATTCAACACCTGCATCCCGGCCTGCTGCAGCACCCGGCAGACCCGGGCGGCCAGTTCAAGATCCCAGGCACCGAGGCGGTCGAAGTCCGTGAAAATCCAGGTGGCCCGGGGCAGGCGCCGGGCTTTCAGCAGCCGGTCATAGGACCAGATGGCGTGGCGCGGCATGCCCGGGATCTGATGCAGTTGCACCAGGGTCTCGCGCGGCCAGGTGATCACGAAGCAGATCATGACCAAGCCCTGCCCGAAAGAACCGGGCTGCCCCCGCCCGGCAGAAAAACTTCGCAAGACACGCCGGTTTCCATGCTACGATCCATAGACCTTTCATATGAGTGAGGAAGACAGCGATGGGACGAATTCAACTTGATCAGTCGGCCCTCATGGGCTTCAGGATCCTGCCCGAAAACCAGCCAGACACCCAGGGCAGTGAAGCCCGGCTGGGCACCAAGATCGGCGCCAAGATCGGCGCCAAGTCAGTCAGCGACACTGCAGCCGGCGCCCGTGAAGGGGCCCGTACGCAGTTTCTGGGCGCCAAGATCGGTGGCAAGAAAGTCTAGCAGCCCCGCAACCGGCCCGGCCGCGCCGTGTCCGCATACTGCGCAGCGCCGGCCACCATCATAATCCAAAGGCAGTCACAACACTGCCTTTTTCACGCGATGAGTGCACACCGCATCGAATTCGGCTTCATGCCCGACGGCGCCCGTGCGCAGCAGATGGATCGCTACGCCCATACCCTGCTGGCCGACAGCCTGGCGCACATCCAGTCCAGGGCGGGGCCTGTCCTGGGGCCTGATGCCCTCACGCCGCTCATAAGCCAGCTGCGGGCGGGTGCGCAGTTTGGCCCGGCGTGCTTTGGCCGCTACTACGAACTGGCCCTGGCACTGATGGATGACGATCTCGAAGAAGCCAGCCAGGCCGCCGATGCACTGCAGCAGGCACAGCCCGCCGGCCCTGATCCCGACTCCGGCTCTTGCCCCGGCCCGCGGCTCGTGGCGCTGGGCGACCTGCCAGCAGGCGATGCCGCGCTCTACCTGCGCCTGATGGACACCGATCCGCAGACCTCGTTTGCCATGCGCTCGCCCACGGCACAGGCGGCGGCCGACTTCCGGCAGCGCTTCGGGCAGGCCCTGGGCCTCATGCAGGCGGCGGTGCCCGCCCTGGCGGCCGAATTCAGTGGCCTGGTGCGCGAACTGTGCATGGTCACGGGCGACCCCGAAGCCAGCTACCAGTTCGACGGCGGCTCGTCGTACATGCTGTGGGGCGGCCTGTTCCTGAACATCGACTCGCACGAGACCGACGTGGCCCTGGTCGAAGTCCTGGCGCACGAAGCCACGCATTGCCTGCTGTTCGGCTTCTCGCAAGACGAAACCCTGGTGCTGAACCTCGATGACGAGCTCTACCAGTCGCCCCTGCGGGTCGACCCGCGGCCCATGGATGGCATCTACCACGCCACCTACGTTTCGGCGCGCATGCACTGGGCCATGTCGCGCCTGGTCGAGCACCCCGGCCTGACGGCCGAACAGCGGGCACAGGCTACCGAAGCGCGGGCACTCGATGCCGAGCACTTCTGGAGCGGTCACAGGGTAGTCATGCAGCACGCCCGGCTCACCGCCACGGGCGAAGCGGTCATGGCGCAGGCCCAGGCCTACATGGCGGCGCAATAAGGCACGGCAGCCCACAGCGGCACGATACGGCACAGCATGCGGCAGGGTCGCTGCGGGCTGGCGGCCATCTGCGCATGGCACCGGGCCAGGCCATCGGCCACCGCCGTGGCGGAGCGCGTCAAGGGTCCGGGCACGCCACCGCAGGCCCCGGCGTCTCAGTGGGCCCCGAACAAATCCCGCGTATAGACTTTTTCGGCCACGTCGGCCAGGTCGGCGGACCAGCGGTTGGCCAGGATCACGTCGGCCTGCCGCTTGAAGGCGGCCAGATCGGCCACCACGGTGGCGCCCCTGAAGGCCGACGCCCCGGACAGCACCGGCTCGTACACGATCACGGGGACATCCTGCGCCTGGATGCGCTGCATCACGTCCAGCGCGCTCGAATCACGAAAATTGTCCGACCCCTGCTTCATCACCAGCCGGTAGACGCCCACCACGCCCGGTGCGCGCCGCAGCACGTCGGCGGCGATGAAATCCTTGCGCGTGGCATTGGCCTGCACGATGGCCTGCATCAGGTTCTGCGGCACCCCGCGATAATGGGCCAGCAACTGACGCGTGTCCTTGGGCAGGCAATAGCCCCCGTAGCCAAACGAAGGGTTGTTGTAATGCTGGCCGATGCGCGGATCCGTGCCCACGCCCGCCAGCAGCGCGCGCGTGTCCAGCCCCAGGGTGGCCGCGTAGGTGTCCAGCTCGTTGAAATAGGCCACGCGCATGGCCAGGTACGTGTTGGCGAACAGCTTGATGGCTTCCGCCTCGGTGTTGGTCACGTACAGCACGGGGATGTCCGCCCGGCGCGCGCCGGCCTGCATGCGGGCGACGAAGCGGCGGCTGCGGGCGGAATCCTCGCCCATGACGATGCGCGTCGGGTACAGATTGTCGTGCAGGGCCTGCCCCTCGCGCAGGAATTCGGGCGAGAAGACCAGCGCGTCGGTGCCCAGTTGCGCCTTCAGGCCCTCGGTGTAGCCCACCGGCACCGTGGACTTGAGAATGATGCACGCCTCGGGCCGGTAGCGCAGCACGTCGCGCGCCACCGCCTCGATCGATCCGGTATCGAAGCGCCCGCTTGCGGGGTCATGATCGGTGGGCGTGGCGATGACCACGTAGTCGGCCTGCGCATACGCCACCGCCGGATCCGTGGTGGCCTGAAAATCTACCCGGCCGCTGCGCAGCAGCGCGGCCATGTCGGGGTCATCGACCGGGATGCGGCCCTGGTTGAGCGCGGCCACCCGGGCCGCATCCACGTCCAGGGCCACCACCCGATCATGCTGCGCCAGCAGCAGCCCGTTGGACAGCCCGACGTAGCCCGTGCCCACCACGGTGATGTTCATGACAATCAACGATACGAGTAATAATACTTGTACCCCGCGCCGTAGCCGATGCGGTTGCGCTTGACCGCATTGAACAGTATGCCCCTCACCGGGCCGGCCACGCCCGAATGGCGCAGCTTGCCCATGGCATCCACCAGTTCGCCGGGGGTGGACTGCTCGGCGCGGGCCACGATGAAGGCCGCCGTGGCGTGCTGCAGGATGGCCAGCGTATCGGCCACCGGCAGCACGGGCGGGGTGTCCAGCACCACCAGGTCGAACTGCGCCTCGAGCGCCTTGATCAGCTCGCCAAAGCGCGGCGACAGCAGCAGCTCGCCGGGGTTGGGCGGCATCAGGCCCGAGGGCAGCACCGACAGGCCGGCCTCGGATTCATGCAGCAGCACCTGGGCCAGCGCGTGGTCGCCCGCCAGCACGCCCGACAGGCCGGGCGCCTTGCGCGCGTAGCTGAAGTAGGTGTGCAGGCGCGGGCGGCGCAGGTCGCAGTCTACCAGCACCACCTTCTTGCCGGTGCTCGCCAGCAGGGTGGCAAAATTGGCCGCGATGAAGCTCTTGCCCACGCCCGAGGTGGCGCCCGTGATGGCGATCACCCGGCCCGGCGCGCCCATGAGCGCAAAGCTCAGGCCTGTGCGCAGCGAACGCAGGCTTTCCACGGCCGGGTCGTGCGGGGCCTGCAGGGCCAGCAGCTGGGTGCCGTGGCTCGAGCGCGCATCGGCCCCACGCACGCCCAGGCCGCGGCGCTGGGCGTGGTCCAGCCGCAGCTGAGCATCGGATTCGGGGATGGTGACATAGGTGCTCAGACCCGTGGGCCCTTCGAGCTGCTCGGGGCGCTGCGCGGCCGGGCGCAGGAAATACGCCAGGAAGGCCGCCAGAATGCCCAGGAACAGGCCCAGCGCGGCCGAAATGGCCACCGCCAGCGCTTTCTTGGGCTTGACCGGCTGCTCGCTGGGCAGCGCGTAGTCGATGATGCGCACGTTGCCTATGGTGCCGGCCTCGGCCACGCGCAGTTCCTGGGCGTTGTTCAGCAGCGACATGTACAGCGTGGTGTTCACGCGCGCATCGCGCTCGAAGGGCAGCAGCTCGCGCTGCGCCTTGGGCAGCCGGTCGATCTCGGCGTCGATCTTGCGGCTGGCCTCTTCGATGGCCACCATCTGCTTGTCCAGATTCTTCACGTCGGGGTGCGCCGCGGTGAAGCGCTGCAGGAGTTCGTCGCGCTTCAGGCGCAGTTCGAGGCGGCGGTTTTCCATTTGCACCGAGCGGTTCAGCAGGATCTCGGCTTCCTTGTCCACCGCAATCGTGTTGCTGCTGGTGCGGTAGCTGGACAGCGCATCTTCGGCGGCATCCATCTGGCGTTTCAGATCGGGCAGCTGGGTCTCGAGGAACTTCAGGCTGCTGCGCGCCTCGGCCGTGCGCCGCTCGACGTTCTGTTCGAGGTAGGCCTGGGCCACGGCATTGACGATGGACACCGCAAACGCGTCATCGGCGCTCTCGTACTGCAGGCGGATGATGCTGCTGCCCTTGCCGACCTCCTGGATGTCCAGGCCCGCCGACAGACTCTTGTACTGGCGCAGCGGCGAGCGCTCGGTGAACAGGAAGCGGGTGCCGATGCGCCCGCGCAGTTCGGCCACCGCCAGCACCGCCTGCTCGCCGCCCACGTAGAAGTCCGTGCGTTCGCCCACGCGCCCGTGGCCCAGCACATTGTCGTCGTCATCCAGCACGTCGAACTGGCCGTCACCCGTGGCCACCAGATAGAAGGTGGCGCCCCACTGCGTCGGCGGCACGTCGAGCAGGGCAAAGCGCAGCAGTTCGCCGCCCCAGGCATAGCTGGTCATGCCCCACACGGCCGGGGCCAGTTCGCCGGGGTACCTGGCCTCGTTGCGGCGCGCCAGCCAGCGGCCGATGAACGGAAAATAGCCCTCGACCTGCACCTGCATGTTCGCCTGCGTCTTCTTGATCGCCGTCATCAGCACTTCGCGCGAACGCAGGATCTCGAGCTCGGTGCTCACCGGGCTCTGCTCGAAGCCCAGCGTGTCGGACAGCACCGTCAGCCCGCCCAGACCCGCACTCTTGCGGCTTTCCACCTGGATCAGGGCATCGGCCTGGTAAATGGGCGTGGCCAGCAGGGCGTAGACCATACCGGCCACCAGCAACACCCCAAAAATGCCCGCCACCAGCCAGCGCCGCTGCACCAGCACGTTGAAGAGCTCGCCCAGGTTGATTTCGTCGTCGTCCTCGATCGGACGGCGGGCCAGCTGGGCCTCTTCAGTTGTTTTTTCAGTCATGTGGATACAACGGTTTCAGCACAGCGGCCGTCACTGAGCGATGCCCTGGACAGTTCTGACGCCACCCAGCGACGGCAACATCTGGTTGATCACGCGCGCCCAGCGGGTCACCCCGGCGGCATCCACGAAGACCACGTCACGCGCGTGCAGCCGGAAGCCATCGGCCAGCACCAGCGCCGCCGGGTTGCTCGCGTTCAGGTGCCAGACCTGCGGGCGGCCATTGTCGCCGGCGCGCATCACGTACACCTGGCTGCCGTTGGACGTGGACGGATTCAGGCCGCCGGCGTCGCTGATGGCTTCGGACAGGCTGTAGTCGCCATAGGGCAGCAGCACCGACTGCGGCTTATCAACCTCGCCCAGCACAAAGACCTTGTTGTAGCGCGTCTCGGGCACGTCGATCACGTCGCCATCCTGCAGCAGCACGTTCTGCGTCAGGTCGCCGCCCCGGTACAGGGCTTCGAGATCCAGCGGCTCGATCACGCCGGACTTGTGCGTCAGGCGCGCCAGGCGCAGGTCGGCCTGATCCGTCAGGCCGCCGGCCTGGGTCACCAGATCGGTCACGTGCAACGGGATATTGGTGATGGGCAGCGGCCCCGGGCTCTTGAACTGGCCCACCGCGTACGCGCGCCGGCCCTGGTACTTGAGCACCGACACATCCACCTGCGGCTCGGTCAGGTACTCGGCCAGGCGGTTGGCCATGTCGCCACGGATCGCGTCCACCGTGCGCCCGGCCGCCTTCACGCGGCCGATGTAGGGGTAGTAGAAGTACCCGCGCTCATCCACCACCCGCCCGGACAGTTCGAGGCTCAGCTGCCCGGCCGGGTTGTTCAGCTCGGGGTGGTTCCAGACCGTCACGTTGAGCACATCGCGCGGGGCCACGTAGTACTGGTACGGCGTGGCTGGCGTGCCGCGCAGCTGCGCGTCCGTGCGCGCCCGGGCAAGCTCGCGCGCGGCGTCGAACTCTTGCGTCTGCGTGTGCACCACCTGCGGGGTGATGGTGTGCACGTCCACCTGGGCGAGGATGTCTTCATCCAGCGTGCCGCTGCTGGTCGACCGCTCGCCCTGCGCGCCCACATACATGCCGGTGCAGCCGCTGAGCACGGCCACCGGCAGCAGCCAGGCCGCCAGGCGCAGCCAGCCGGCGCCGCGGCGCACGGCCTGCCGCGCGGCAAAATGCCGTTCAGCGCGCGGCGCGGGGTGCTGCCCGGTGCGCTGTGCAGGATGGTGCTCGGCGCGTTGCGCGGGGTGCTGCGCCACGGCATGTTGCGCAGCGCACGGGGGCACGGACTGCGCCGGCGACAGGCGCGCGGCGGCGATGCGCGGCGCAGGCGCGCGCTCGAAGGTGGGATCTGAGGTCGGCATGGCGGGCAGTTTCATGGCAGTGGACGGAATTCGGACAAGGTTCAGGGGGCGGGGCGGCCAGCGGCCCCCCCGGCGGGCGCCGGATGCTCCGGCGCGGGCAGCAGGCCGGCCTGCAGCAGGCGCTCGACCCACAGGGCACACGAGGCCTGCATGAGCGGCCATTGCTGCGCAAACACTTCGGCAGGCTCGTGCAGCGGGTCGGGGATATCGGCGCCGTCTTCCCAGTGGCGCAGCACGAAGCACTTGCCCCCGGCTTCGGGGTGCAGCTGCTGCACGCGCTGGCGCTGGCGTGCTTCCATCACCAGCACCACCACCGCCTGGCGCAGTTCGACCGGGTTCACCTGGGCCGAGCGCTTGTCATCGGACAGCGGCAGGCCGTGGGCCAGGGCCGTGGCGCGCGCGTGCGGGTGCGGGGCGCGGCCCTCGGGCGCGGCCAGCCCGCGCGAGACCACCTCGGCCTGCACGCCGCGCGCGGCCAGCGCCTGGCGCATCAGCGCCTCGGCCATGGGGCTGCGGCAGATGTTGCCGGTGCACAGGACGAGAATCAGCGGGGTCATCAGCCGGCCCCCCCACAGGGGCGCCAGTCGGTCATCACTTCCCAGCGTGGATTGAGCTGCGGGTCGGCCGAGCGGCGCAGCACCGGGCTGTCGCCATCGAGTTCGACCTGGATGCGGTCATCGACCACCGCGCGCACCACGCCCTGGGCCCGATGCCCCGGGCCGGCGCCCTCGGTGCTGGTCGAACACACGCGCAGGCCCACCTGGCCCAGCACCGGGGCCAGATCCTGCGCGGCACGCTTGCGCCGCGTGGCCGTGGTCGTGCCCTCGCCCAGCGGCTGGCCGGCCTGCCACCGGGTGCTGAAACGGTCGCCCGACGGAAAGAAGATATACGTGCCGGCGCCCTCGCGGCGGTCATTCGCCCAGCCGCCCTGGTAGACGTCGCCGCGCCAGGGCGAGTGCGGGCCGTATTCGTAGCGCCCCTCGCCTGCGCGCTGGTCGGCCTGCCAGCCGCCGGTGTAGCCATCGCCATTGGCAAACAGCTTGGTCCCGTGGCCGGACTTGCGCCCGGCCTCGAAGCCGCCCCGGTACCACGCGCCCGAGGCCCCGCGCGCCACGCCCTGGCCCTGCGCCAGGCCGTTCTGGCAACCGCCCTCGTAGGTGCCGCCCTGCAGTTCGGGGTCCAGCACCCGGCAGGTGGCGCCGCTTGCGGCCTGCTGCGGCGCAGCCGTTGAACCCACCGCCGCCGCAGAAGCCGTTGAGCCAGAAGCCGCCGCCACGCCCGGGGCGCGCTGACCCTGCGCGGCATCGGCCGCGCTGGTGGCGCCGGCCAGCGCCAGGCACAGGGCCAGGCCCGCGGTGCGCAGCGCGGCCCACCTCATGGCGTGTCCTCTTGCGGCAGGTCGGCAAAGCCGCGCAGGCCGTCACCATCGGTGGCGTCGTAGAGCCAGCCGTTGTGCACGAAATCGTACAGATCCATGGGCGACTGCACCATCTGGCCCACGTCGCGGTTCCAGGGCGAGAGCGAGAAGAAGGCGTTGGCGCTGGTATCGGCCGAAGCCATGGTGCCCAGCGGGATGCGCATGAACACACCCTTGTCATAGTACGGGTGCCCCGGGCTGCCCGGCGAGGTGATGTCGTCGCCATTGGTGCGCGTATACCACAGCCCCACCTGAATGCCCGACTTGAAGCGCCGCTGGATCTCGAAGCGCGCGCCCACGTCGCCCGCCAGGAAGCGCCCGGCGCGCACGGTGGCCGTGACCCCGTCGAACCACGGCAGGCGGTAGTGCGCCGCCGCCAGGGCGGTGACGGTGCTGTACGACATGAAGCCCGTGCCCTTGTAGTTGCGCTGGCGCACCCAGTCGACCGACAGGTCGAACGCCCAGCGCCCGCCGGGGGTCAGGTACAGCGCCTGGCCGCCCACGCCGCCGAACATTTCTTCGTACAGCCCCGTGGACGCCCGCAGGTACACGCGCGGGGCCGGCTGCCAGAGCTTGTTGATGAGCAGCTGCTCGACCTTGAAGCGCGAGGCCTGGCGGTACTTGGCCAGATCCGAGCGCACGTGGTGCAGCGTCGAGTTGGACTCTTGCCGGATATCGCTCACGTTTTCCCAGATCGACTGGCGCACTCCGCCCGTGAACCAGAAACCGTGCGTGAGATTGAGATTGGCCTGGGCGTAGATGCCGGCGTCGTACTTGAAGGCGCCGCTGGGGTCATTGACGATGGCCCGAAACGAGGGCCCGATCTCGAAACTGGTGCGACCCGGGGTTTCGACCGCCCAGCGCCCCAGGCTGAAATTCTGCTGCAGCCCGCCGCCGCGTTCGAGCGCCAGGGCATCGAGCGTGGCATCGAGGTCATTGGCGCGCGCCGCGGCGCTGATGCCGCGCGGATCGGCGTAGCTGACGGTGACCGCATTCTGCAACGCCGAGCGGCTGGCGGTGCCGGCCAGATAGCGCTCGAGCACCGGGATGTCGAAGAAGGACCAGGTAAGCCCGGCCACCCCGCGGTCCGTCCAGGTGACCTGTAGCTCGCGCGTTTCCCAGGGCGCGTAGGCCAGCGCCAGGCGCACCACCCGGCCCACCCCGCGCGAGGGCGACTGATAGCGGCTGCTGGAGGCCGAGATGGCCAGCACCCCGTCGCGCCAGGCCAGGCGCACCTCGCGCAGGCCCTCGGCGTGCAGCGCCGAGAGCAGGTTCTGGCGATAGCTGCGGTCTTCAGCCCACATGCGCGCGCTGGGGCGCGCCGCCGCACTGGCCCAGGCGCCGCCGGCAAACGGCCCGGATTCGGCCGTTTTCGCCGTCCAGTAGCGCGCATCGAGCGGGAAGGTGAAATAGGCGTTGAAGGCGTTGCGGTCGCCCTGGCGGCTGGCCTGCAGGGTGAGCGGCCCCAGCGTGTATTCGAGCCCCACGCCCCACTGCCCCGTGCGCCGCCCATCCAGCCCCGTGATGGCGGCGCTGGGGTCGCGCTGGTAGCGCGTGGCGTCGTACTCGGCCACCAGCGCCCACGAAGGCAAGGCGTCGAGCTTGAAGCGCGCGCCACCGAACAGACCGTCGATGCGCTGGCGGCCATAGCCCAGCGTGGCATCCACCTGGCCCACCCCGGGAAAGTTCAGGCGCTTGGTGGCCGCCACGAACTGGCTCTTGAAGAGCTGCGTGCCGTGCACGTCTTCGTAGCCAATGGCGATTTCGGGCATCCAGGCCTGCCCCAGGCCGCCTTCGGGCATGAGGCGCAGCTTGATGCCGGCGGATTTGTCCTTGAGCGTGCCGTAGTCGGCCGACAGCGCCTGCGTGCCGCGGATGGACGTATAGCGGCCGCTGAGCTGCAGCCAAGGCATGGCCTGCAGCACCGCGTAGCCCGTATCGTAGGGCTTGTTGTGGCTGTAGCCCAGAAACAACGTGCCATCGGGCGCCATGCGCCCCGAAGGCATGTTGAGCAGCCCCGTGAGCCCCATGGTGGTGGGCGCATCGGCCCGGGCCGGCTCGTGCAGCACCAGCCCCAGCGCCAGGCACAGGGCGGCCAGCCCCCACAGGCAGGCCCCCGTTCTCGAGCGGCGGAAGATCAGCCTGCCTGCGGACATGACACCCTTGTAGACGTGGACCCGTGTGGCCGATCAGTGATGCGTGGTGGTGGACGAACCGCCGCCGCCGCCACCGCTGGCAGCCGCCGCGATGATGCCCCCGAGCACCACGGCGCCCACCACGATGTGCGTGGTGGATATACCCGATACGCTGCCCGAGCCCACGCCCTCGTCAGCGCCGCCGGCCGAAGCCGATTGTTCGAGCACCGCCCCGCTGCGCTTCTGATCGCCCTGATCGTTCTGGGCAATGGATGCCTGCTGCGCCACCGACGCCGTGGCAAAAGCCATGGCCGCCAGCGCGAGCGCCAATTGTGAGAATTTCATGAACACCCCTTGGTAACAGATTAGTTACAGTTCATCGGCGAGTGTACACCGACTCAGATCGAGTGTGGCCCGGGAAATACCCCAGAACTTCGGGCTTCCTCAGGCAATTGCACGGCTGGCAGGGGCGTATCGGCGTCCGGCCCCGGCGCGGCCGCCGGCTGATAACCCGCCACCCAGCGCTGCAGCTGGGCCCGCACTTCGGCATCGCTGCGCGGCCCCCAGTGCGCAAGCCAGGCCTCGGCCTCGGCCAGCAGGCCCGCGGGCACCGGATCGGGGCGCGCGATGTGCAGCTTGGGGTGTGGCGTACGGCAAACCTTCTCGCCATCAGCCAGCACCTCTTCGTAGAGTTTCTCGCCCGGACGCAAGCCAGTATAGGTGATGGCGATTTCATCCGGCGTGAAACCCGCCAGTTCGATCATGCGCCGCGCCAGGTCGACGATCTTCACCGGCTCGCCCATGTCAAGCACGAACAGCTCGCCACCCCGCCCCATGGCCGCAGCCTGCAGCACCAGCTGCGCCGCCTCGGGGATGGACATGAAAAAGCGCGTGATCTCTGGATGCGTAACCGTGACCGGCCCACCCTGGCGGATCTGCTGCTCGAACTTGGGGATCACGCTGCCCGTGCTGCCCAGCACGTTGCCAAAGCGCACGATCTGCATCAGCGTGCGCGGCGCACCCGGCCCCGGACTCCGGGCGGCGAGTTCCTCGCAGAGCATCTCGGCCAGGCGCTTGCTGGCGCCCATCACGTTGGTGGGGTTGACCGCCTTGTCGGTGGAAATGAGCACGAAGCGCTCGGCCCCACAGTCGCGCGCGCAGCGCGCCGCCACCAGCGTACCCCAGGCATTGTTGCGCAGCGCCGCCCAGCTGTTGTGTACCTCCATCAGCGGTACGTGCTTATAGGCCGCCGCGTGAAACACCAGATGCGGGCGCCAGCGCGCAAACGCCGCCTGCATGGCCGCTGCATCCTTGACATCCAGCGTCAGCGGCGTAACGGACACCTCGGGATAGAGTTCGGCAAACCATTGCTGTATGCCATACAGGGCAAATTCGCCTGCATCCGCCAGCACCAGCGAGCGCGCACCGAAGCGCGCCAGCTGCCGGCACAGCTCGCCGCCGATCGAGCCGCCCGCCCCCGTCACCAGCACCCTCCGGCCTGCAAGCATGGCCTGGATCGGCGCCACATCGAGCTGCACCGCGTCGCGCCCGAGCAAGTCCTGAATGCGCACCGGGCGCATGGCGTTGATGGCCACCCGCCCGGTCAGTAATTCGGCCAGCGAGGGCACGGTCGTGAGCCGCGCCCCCGCCTCGAGCGCGATCTCGCTGACCTTGCGCACATCTTCGGTGGATGATGACGGGACGGCAAGGATCACATCACGCGCACCGTGCTGGCGCAGCAGCGCGGGCAGGTGCGCACGCCCGCCCGCCACTCGCACCCCGGAGAGCTCCAGCCCCCACTTGTTGCGATCGTCATCCACCAGCGCCACCACCGCCCAGGTCGGGCTGCCCGCCAGCTGATGCAGGAGCAAGGCCCCTGCGCGCCCCGCACCGACCACCACCACCGGGCGGCGCGCGCGCCTGTCGCCCGAACGCCGGCGCTGCTGGCGCGCCTCGCGCCACATGCGCCAGGCAATGCGCCCACCGGCCATGATGCCCAGCAGCAACATGGGATAAAGCACCACGATGGAGCGTGGGATCGCCTGCCCGCGGCGCACCAGCAGCGCGTACAGCAGCATGGCAATGAAGGACACCAGCACCGCGCGCAACAGCCGGCGCAGATCCGGCAGGCTGGCAAACGCCCACATGCCGCGATACAGCCCCACCGCCTGGCAGGTGACCAGCTGCACGGGCACCAGCACCATCAGGCCCAGCACGATTTCAACATTCAGCTGCGCCGGCCAGTCGAAATTGAAGCGCAGCAGCATGGCCCCACACCAGGCCAGCACCACCGCCAGCAGATCGTAGAGAAAAATCAGCAGCGTGCGCAGCGGATGTGACTGATTATGCGGCATGTGGATCCGTGGCTGCGTGCATCACCTGCGCCAGCACCTGGCACGTCTGGTGGATGTGTTCATCCTGCAGCGTCGGGTGCACCAGAAACATCAGGCTGGTCTCGCCCAGCGCGCGCGCCACCGGCAGGCGCCGCGCCGGGCGCCAGCCCGTACCGTCGAAGGCCTTTTCCAGATAGACCTCGGAGCACGAACCGGTGTAGGCCGGCACCCCGGCATCGAGAATGGCCTGCAGAATGCGATCGCGCGACCAACCCGGCGCCAGGCGCTCGGGGCGCACGAACACATAGCACTTGTAGGCCGCGTGTTCGATGCCTGCGGGCAGCGCCGGCACCCGCAGCCCCGGCAGCGCGCGCGCCGCCTGCCAGATCGCCTGCGCATGCGCCCGGCGCTGCGCCGCCCACCGCGGCATGCGCTGCAGCTGGATGCGGCCGATGGCCGCCTGCATCTCGAGCATGCGCCCATTCGTGCCAAAGGACTCATGCAGCCAGCGAAACCCCGGCGGGTGCGTGCGCGCATGCACCGCATCCCACGATTTGCCGTGATCCTTATAAGCCCACATGCGCTTCCAGACCGCTGTATCACTGGTGGTGACCATGCCGCCCTCGCCCCCCGTGGTCATGATCTTGTCCTGGCAGAACGACCAGGCCCCCACATGCCCCAGCGAGCCCACCGGGCGCCCCCGGTAGCGCGCCCCATGCGCCTGCGCGCAGTCTTCCACCACCAGGAGGCCGTGTTCCTGCGCCAAGGCCATGATGGGATCCATATCGCAGGGCCAGCCCGCCAGATGCACACAGACGATGGCCCGCGTGCGCGGCGTGAGCACCGCGCGGATGGTCTGTGCCGTGATGTTCTGCGAATCGGCGTCCACTTCGGCAAACACCGGCACCGCGCCTGCATTCACCACGCAGGAAACCGAAGCCAGAAACGTACGCGGCGTGACCACCACCTCATCGCCCGGGCCTATGCCCAGACCCTTGAGGGCCAGATCGAGCGCCAGCGTGCCATTGGCCAGGGCAATCGCGTGGCGCGTGCCTGACCATGCCGCGAACTCGGCCTCGAAATCATGGCAGTGGTGCCCGGTCCAGTAATTGACTCGGTTGGAAAGAATGACATCGCGCACGGCATCGGCTTCTTCGGGCGTGAAGGCCGGCCAGGGGGGGAAGGGAGTGTTGAGCATCAGATATTTTCCAAATGACCGAAGTCATCAATCCAGAGTTTTGGCAGAAAACGATCTTCCAGTTGCGATGGATCCTGAGGATGGATGTTCCAGCCGTGGTCCACCAAGCCTATGGTCAACCACCCCAACTCATTGGGCCGAACAAAATCCTTCACAGGATTATCCGCCACATAAATGATCCGGCTATCCGGATGTTGTTGCGCAACCGTGTCAAACGCGACAGAATGCGGTTTGATCGAGCCGATCTCTTCGGATATAAACGCAACCCTGGGTTGCACACCCAGCGCCAGCATCTTGTTCCTTTGCGTAACAGACCGTCCATCGGTAATGATGTAGTACGATCGAGCGCCAAGCCCCGCAAGCACGGATTGCACAGACTCTGCCAATTGCAAGACTGGAAAATGCAGCCTGTAGGCCCACAAAAGTGTGTCCTTCAGGGTGGCAGGCAACCCCAACTCTTCACACGATCTACCGAATACATCGGCCCCCTCTTCCCACCAGGCCATCATTCTGGAACAAGGAACCGTCCGTCCATGATGAGAATCCAGTAGGGATGAAACGTGGGTGAACCCCGAAATGACGTAATCGCGCTCCTGATATAGCGTGTCGTCCAGATCAAAGACGTAAATTTGATCAGATCTGTCTGACATGACTGAATATTGCGGCATCATAACGAAGCATCAGCGTGCCATCATCCCAGGCTTCAAACGGCTGCAGTGTTTCCCCCAAAAGGTACTCCCGAATCAACCATTCGGCATACCGGGCACCTGCGGCATCGCTGAGCGGATAGCCCCCACCAAAGCGCGGGTTGATCTCAAGCCCTTTGATATCGTGCGTTTCGGGATCTGCGAATACCTGCAGAGTGATGCAGCCCACTGCACCAACCAGATGCCCCATGGAGCCCCACAGCTTTTCATACACAAAATTCTTTCGGGCAATGCCTTTGCTTATTTCGCCATCGCGTACCTCAAGTCGCTCTCTGGGCACCAGGCACAGCAACCGCCCACCGGACGAATAATAGGCGTCTATGGTGTATTCAGAATAATTCATCGGAATATATTCCATGAACATCAGCTCATCCGACGCCAGATCCTCTGCACGCAGATCACACGCATCACGCAGCAGTCGAGCGCCCACGCTTCGACTGCCTGCAAATGGCTTGCAGAAGCAGGGAAAGGTCAAATCATCCTTGCCAAAGATCCTGGGATATTCAATACTGATCTGCTCGAACAAACGACCGGTCAGCCGCTTGTCTCGACACCGCCGAACGAAGTCGGCATGCGATATGACCGCTGTGATGCCGCATGAATGAAATCGCTGCCTGGCATTGGCCAAAACCATCAGCTCCGTATCAATGGTTGGAATCACCAAGCCAACTGAATTGGCTTTGCAATACTGTAGAACCTCGTCTACGTAAGAGCCATCCGTTGCCCTGACAATCGCAGCGGATCCATCCGCTGCGTGACAGGCTGCCGACATGTACGGATCCAGATCAAGCGCATGCACCTGAGCCTGGATTTCACACCTGATCAAAGCGCTTTTCAAACACCGTATCAACTCGACCCGCCGCCCTGCAGACAGGAGCAACACGTTCAGACCATTGATCGTCAAGATCTCACGTCCTTGCCTTTGAATGCAGGCATCGTGGCCTCACCCGCAGCACTGATTCCACTGCGACACAGCACTCGGCCGATCGTCATGAAAAGGATACGCAAATCCAGCCAGATCGTACGGTTGTCCACATACCATACATCCAGCGCAAATTTCTCTTCCCAACTGATGGCATTGCGGCCGTTCACTTGTGCCCAGCCCGTGATGCCGGGACGGACCGCATGGCGGCGAGCCTGCTCCGGGGTGTACAAAGACAAGTATTCGAACAGCAGCGGTCGCGGGCCCACCAGGCTCATTTCACCTTTCAGTACGTTCCACAGCTCAGGCAGCTCATCAATGCTGCTGGAGCGCAAGAACTGGCCCAGACGTGTAATGCGCTCGGCGTCGGGCAATGGGTTCCCGGTTTCATCCACCGTATTACGCATCGTACGGAACTTGATGAGTTGGAAGGGCTTGCCATGCAGGCCAGGGCGCATCTGACGAAAGAATACTGGACTGCCCAAGCGCCAGCGGATGAGCGCCGCAACAAATAGCATCAAAGGGCTGAGAACGAGCAGGCTCAAACCAGCGCCAATGATATTCAATACCCTATTCCACCCCATGGGGACTACCTGAAACGCATAAATACTCAGCTTGCGACATTATCGATTAATGCGAAGTAATGAGAAGCTCAATCGCTGCGGACTAAAGTGGACCCATGTGTCAAGACAGATTTCACTGGAGTTTAAGCTAAGTCCGTTGCTTCGATTGCAGCTGCCCGGCGCTGCCCCGTGGTGACCGAACTGGACGGTGTTCCGGCCCGGTCAAAGTG
>Ga0265293_10000449_pt1 | contig 99107 bp, 92 predicted proteins | sample Munlanlewell138R_FD_192505 | JGI IMG/M metagenome (GOLD analysis project Ga0265293, IMG submission 192505) | Leachate microbial communities from a municipal landfill in Southern Ontario, Canada - Leachate well 138R | ecosystem: Engineered > Solid waste > Landfill > Unclassified | place: Canada... | reverse complement strand
CTGAAACACTGGCGGCAGTTGACCTATCGTGACCGCTTAAAGTACAAAACCCACTCCAGCGCGATGGCCGTGTGCAAACCGGTCACGATGCCCGGAATGACCGGTCACGCTCGCCGGAATACGCAAAAGATAGGGCGAATATAAAACGTACCTGTTTACCGTGCTGATCACAGCTGATCAATATCCGATATTTTTCACTGCAGAATCCCATACCTAGCAGAGAATCCCCACTTTCCAAAAATAGGGGTGGTATTCATGCACAACAGCAGCAGGTTATGGCTGCCGGCAGCGGCCACAATGAGGGCGCGTTTGGCCTGTGCCTGGCCCTGGACTTCGGCCAGATCAGCAACATATTGTTCGGTCTTTTCTTGTGGATTGGCCTGCACGGCGGGTAGCAGCTGTTCGCCGCGCAGGTGCTCACACAGTTGCAGCAGGTGATCAGCGGCGATGATCTCTACGCCGGGTACCAGCGAGGCCTCTCTGGCATTGGCCTGGGGCAGTAACAGGGTGCGTTGCTGTTCACGGCAAGCCAGTGCCGCAGGGAGCACGCCGAGAACCGGGCGTAATTCTCCGGATAAAGCCAGTTCTCCCAGCACTTCACACTCTTTCAGGCTATCTGCGGGGATCTGTCCGCTGGCGGCTAACAGCCCGAGGGCGATGGCCAGATCGAAGCGGCCACCTTCCTTGGGCAAATCGGCAGGTGCGAGGTTGATGGTGATGCGCTTGAGGCTGGAAAAGTCGAGGCGGGCATTCTGCAATGCGCTGCGTACCCGATCCTTGCTCTCACGTACTGCGGTCTCCGGCATGCCAACCAGAGTAAGGCTGGGCATGCCATTGGCCAAGTGGACTTCAACAGTGACTGGTGGTGCCTGAATTCCCAATTTAGCGCGACTGTGAACAATCGCCAGGGACATTGATCACTCCTTGATCAGCGTTGGTTTTCCAACTCGGCTACTTGTTTTTCCAGTGCTTCAAGACGCTCACGGGTACGCAGTAACACCGTCTGTTGCGTCTCGAACTCTTCCCGACTGACCACATCGAGTTTGGACAGGGCGCTTTGTACCAGGGCCTTGAGCTGCTTTTCGATATCCGCAGTGGGTAGACCGTCACTGTTCAACAGGCGCGCTGCCTGGTTGCCTACCGTATCAATCAAGACCTTATGCAGCATGTCTGTTACTTCCGTTGCCGATGGCTGGGTTACACCGGCAAGCGGCCGGCGGTGTGGTAACAGAGTGTATCACCGGCTGAGCAGCGGCCCCAAACCACAGAGGGTGCGCCAGCGCACGTTCCTGGCGCACAGCGCCGGGCGCAGCGCACCAGCATGGTGCGTGCTGCCGCACCTGGCAGCGGAAGAATGCTTTCGTTTTATCCCTATCTAATTGAAATTAAAGGCAAAGATATAAGTTGGCAGACTTTCTGCAATACACAAGTACCGCCAGGCAGGTGAGCTGACGATAGGCATGGAAGGGTCGGCAGGGCGGTAAAACGGCCGAAGTTCGACATCGTCAAGCCGCAATATGCCCGGTTTATCAGGGCGATAGGTGCAAAGTCCGATTTTAAAAGGCTGTAACTCGGCATAGACTTGTCCTGTCCCCCAGGGCAGTCCATCTAACGGGAGTATGAAGATGAAATTAGTAACGGCTGTTATCAAGCCATTCAAGCTGGACGACGTTCGGGAAGCGCTTTCCGAAATAGGCGTGCAGGGCATTACCGTAACTGAGGTCAAGGGGTTTGGTCGGCAAAAAGGCCACACCGAACTGTATCGCGGCGCCGAATACGTGGTGGATTTCCTGCCCAAGGTGAAGATTGAAGTGGCGATTGGTGACGACATGCTTGATCGCGTCATTGAGGCCGTTTCCAAAGCAGCCAACACCGGCAAGATCGGTGACGGCAAGATCTTTGTCGTTGCGTTGGAGCAGGCCATTCGTATCCGCACAGGTGAGACCGGCACTGACGCCATCTAACGCCTTGTTTCATTACATGTAGTAACAAGCCTATCTGGGGGGCTTAGTTATGGAAGATATCGTACAAATCAAGTACGCACTTGATACGTTCTACTTTCTGGTGTGCGCCGTGCTGGTAATGTGGATGGCCTGCGGTTTTGCCATGCTCGAAGCCGGTCTGGTTCGCACCAAGAGCACAGCTGAAATTCTCGCCAAGAACATCTCTCTGTTTGCCATTGCTTCGGTAATGTATCTGCTGGTCGGTTACTACATCATGTACTCATCCGACGGCAGTGTATTCCCGAGTCTGGGCATGCTGATTGGTGGTGAGAACAGCGTAGCTGGTGTCATGGCTGGCGGTGAGGATGCGCCCTACTATTCGAGTCGCGCAGACTTCTTCTTCCAGATCGTGTTTGCCGGTGCCTGTATGTCGATTGTCTCGGGTGCTGTTGCCGAGCGTATGCGGCTGTGGGCTTTCCTCGGCTTTGCCGTGATCATGACTGGCTTCATCTATCCGATTCAGGGCGCCTGGAGTTGGGGTAGCGGCTGGTTGAGCGATCTTGGCTACTCCGATTACGCCGGTTCAGGCATCGTCCACATGGCAGGTGCTGCTGCGGCCCTGGCAGGTGTTCTGTTGCTGGGTGCGCGTAAGGGCAAGTACGGCCCGGACGGTCAGATCAATGCCATTCCAGGCAGTAACATGCCGCTGTCCACCCTGGGTATCTTTATCCTGTGGATGGGCTGGTTCGGCTTCAACGGTGGCTCCGAGCTGAAGATCTCCGATATCGATTCGGCGAACAACGTAGCGCAGGTCATGGTCAACACCAATCTGTCTGCTGCGGGTGGTCTGCTGGCCGCCATGCTGGTCTCGCGTCTGCTGTTCGGCAAGACTGATCTGACCATGGTGCTGAACGGCGCTCTGGCTGGTCTGGTCTCCATCACCGCTGATCCGCTGTCGCCTTCTGCGCTGAGTGCGGTACTGATCGGTGCGGTAGGTGGTGCGATCGTGGTGTTCAGCGTGCTGGCGCTGGATCGCCTGAAGATCGATGATCCGGCGGGTGCCATTTCTGCCCACGGTTCGGCCGGTATCTGGGGTGTGTTGGCGGTGCCGCTGACCAATGCCGAAGCTGCCTTCACTTCGCAGTTGATCGGTGTGCTGGCGATCTTCGGTTGGGTGTTCCTGGCCAGTCTGCTGGTGTGGGGCATCATCAAGGTCATCATCGGCATCCGGGTCTCTCCAGAGGAAGAGTACCTGGGTGTGGACGCGGTTGAATGCGGGCTGGAAGCCTATCCTGAGTTCACCCTGAAGAAGTAATGCTGCCGCAGCGGTGAATGCAGGGCGTCTTCGGGCGCCCTGTTTGGTTTCAGCCTGCAAGGAAACAGCAAACTTGTGTTGCCGAGTGCAGTCAAAAGCTGCACAGGCCACTAACAGGAGAACCGGATGCAGACTGAGACCTACGATTACCTCCTGCAATGGACGATTGAGTTGCATGAAATCATTGCTCAACGACTGGAAGAGGCGATGAACTCGGATACCGACCAACGCAGCCGTTGGTTGATGGAGTACATTGCTGGCCATGAGCGCGAACTGGCCGATACGGTGAAACGCTACCGTGAGCAGGCCGGCAAGGCTGAAAGCCGAACCTGGCTGTACGAGCATATTGGTGAAGACGTGCCGCCCAATGCCCGTTGGGAGTTGAGTTTTGTGGGCAGCACTGCCGATCAGATCAGCGAGCAGGTGTTTGACCTGCATAACCAGTTGATCGAGGTATATACCTCCATGAGCGGTCGCGCGCCGATCCCGGCAGCGGCCGAACTGATGAACAATATGCTGACCCTGGAGCAGGGTGCTACCCGTCGTCTGGCTGAGCAATGCGGGCGCTTGAATGAACTTTGAGGTACCTGCGCCTGTATTGCGGAAAAAATCATCTTTCCCCCCTTTTAAAATCGCTCTGTTGCGCTATATATAGCCAAGCTTCAAGTGGAGGAGTTTTATGAGCGAAGACGATATCGAAGATGATGACCTGCAGGACGACGACGAAGTAGATAACAGCAGTGTTGATGAAGTGGACGAAATGGAAGTCGATGAAGAGCCTGCGGTAAAGCCCCGCAAGAAGGCCGCAGCCAAGGATGACGTGGTTGAAGGGTTGTCGCTGGAAGCCAAGGAGCGGGAGCGGGAAATGCTGGCTCGGCAGATGGAGGAGTTTCTTGCCCGGGGTGGGCAGGTTCAGCAAATTGATAACAATGCGCTGGGCGATCCACCGAAGAAGCCGGAAGGGAAATACGGCAGTAGACCCATCTGAGGTGTCGTGAGCCTTGTGGCCTGCCGGTCGGCAGGCCCGTGCCTGGTTGCGGGCACACCCATTACCGCCCGCATGGCGATGTCACGAGCGGGGGAAATAGCGCTCCAGCCAGCCGGGAATCTCACTGAGGCAGCGTACTTCGCCGTGGGCTGGCTCAGCGCCCGTCCACTCCAGACCCAGCCGGTTGAACCAGAGTGTATGCAGCCCCACGGCGCGTGCGCCGGCAATGTCATCCACCGGGTGATCACCCACATGCACCGCATGCTCTGGTGCTACTCCCGCGCGCTCCAGCGCAGCCAGAAACGGCGCCGGATCGGGCTTGCTCAGACCCACCTCATCCGCTGACACTATTACCGAGAAGTATTTCTCCAGGCCCAATCGACGCACATCGGCATTGCCGTTGGAGATGGTCGCCAATTGATAATGTCGGGAAAGCTGTTCCAGCAGCGGCTCGCAATGGGGGAAGAAGGTCAGTGCATGGCGCGCTGCAAGAAATACTTCAAACCCGGCCAGCGCCAGTTCATGGGCATCCTCGGCGGCGTAACCGGCCTTGCGCAGACCATGCTCCAGCACAGCAATACGCAGCGCGGTAACCCGGTGGCGCAGTTCGGGTTGCGTCGCCAGCACCTCGTTGCGTAGGGCACGGCGAGCGTCGCGGTTGAGTTGCTGACTGAAGCGCGGGGCGTGCTGATCCAGCCACTCCAGCAGCGTCTGTTCCGCCGCCGCAACGACCGGTTCGGTTTCCCACAGGGTGTTATCAAGGTCAAAGGTCAACAGCTGAATCATGGCGGTGCTCTGGTCAATCCTCGGTTTTACGTTTGGCCCGCGGGTGGGCCTTGTCATACACCTCGGCCAGGTGTTGGAAGTTCAGATGGGTGTACACCTGGGTAGTACTGATATCGCTGTGCCCCAGCAGCTCCTGCACCGCACGCAGATCACCGGAAGACTCCAGCAGATGGCTGGCAAAGGAGTGTCTGAGCATATGCGGGTGCAGGTGCTGGCCGAGTTGCTCGATGCCGTAACGGCGCACGCGCAACTGGATGGCCCTGGGCGTCAGCCGCCGCCCCTGCATGCCGACGAATACCGGCTGGCAGGGATCAGCGACGCTGGGCCGTACGGCGAGCCAGCGCTGCAGCGCTGTCCTCGCCAGACGGCCGACTGGCAGGATGCGGGTTCTGCTGCCCTTGCCCAGCACGCGGACTTCGCCCTGATTGAGGTCAAGCTGATCCACGTTCAGGCCGGCCAGTTCTGCCAGGCGCAATCCGGATGAGTAGAAGAGTTCCAGCATGGCGTGATCGCGCAGGCTCAGCCAGCAGTCATCGTTGGGCGCGGCGAGGAGTTGCGAGGCCTGATCGGCGTCCAGCAGGCGCGGCAGTTTGTCCGCTACCTTGGGTGCACGCAGATCCAGTGCTGGATTATGGCGACAGCGGCGTTCGCGGATCAGATAGTGGAACAAGGTGCGAATGGCGCTGAGTTCACGTTGCAGGCTGCGTCCGGATAGGCCCGCCTGATGCCGGCTGGCCACATAGCGGCGGAGCAGGGCGTTATCCACGTCGTTCCAGTCGCTGACCTGCTGGGCTTCGAGAAATCGGCAGCAGCTCTGTAAATCCCGCTGGTAGGCCGCCAGTGTATGGGCTGACAGCTGCCGCTCGCTCCGCAGATGGCCGAGGAGGTGCTCCAATGCTGTGTGCAGCGGAGCGCTGGCCATTATTGCTCGCGCACCTCGCTGACGTGCGGGCGTTGGCGTAACAGCACGCGCGCAACCGCATCAGCGATATAGCTGAGGAACAGGGTGCCGGTGGCGCTCCGGTATTGCTGGGGATCGCGACTGCCAAGGGCTAATACGCCGTGCAATCCCTGGTGTTGAATGGGGGCCAGTGCGCAGGAGGTCACTTCCTTGGCATTATCACCAAACAGGAAGCTCAACTCATGATCGCGCAGTACGCCGCTCAGGGTCTTGCCACTATCGAGCAAATGACCAATCGCCTCGCGTGCCTCGTTGTGGGTAACACAACGGGCATTGCAGAAGCGTTGGGTTTCGCTGAACAGGATCAGGCTGACAAAGGGAACCTTGAAGTCATCCCGCAGGCTGTCCTCAATGCTGGCGATAACGTCCTCCACATCCGGCGCTTCCAGCAGTTGCAGAATCAGCCGTCGGCTTTTCTCGAATAGCCGATCGTTTTCCCGGGCCACCTCCATCAGCTCGCCGAGGCGATGGCGCACATCGATATTGCGCTCACGCAGCAATTTCACCTGACGCTCGACCAATGAAACGGCCTGTCCGGACTGATGGGGAATCAGGAGTTCGGGTAACAGCTCGTCATACTCGACGAAAAACGCCGGGTTCTGTCGCAGGTATTCGGCTACCTGCGCCGCGTCCAATGCCGCTGGAGCTGGGCTGGATTTGCTCATACGCGTATCTGTCCTTCGTAAACCCGACTGGCGGGCCCGGTCATCATTACCGGCTGACCCTCGCCGGCCCATTCGATTTTCAGCGTGCCGCCGGGCAGACGGATATTCACCGGCGAGCGTAGCAGTCCGCGCCGAATCCCCGCCACTGCAGCAGCACAGGCGCCGGTACCGCAGGCCATGGTTTCACCTGCGCCGCGCTCATATACCCGTAGCTTGGCATGCTGTGTATCCTGCACCTGCAGGAAGCCTGCATTGACCCGCTGGGGAAAGCGCGCGTGGCTCTCGATCAGCGGGCCGAGTTCGGCGACGGGATAGCTGTTGACGTCCTCGACCAGGGTAACGCAGTGCGGGTTGCCCATGGAAACGGCGGACACATCGAGCGTCTGCTCGCCTACCTGCAGCGAATAACTCAGTGCTTCGCTATCAGCCTGGAAGGGTATCTCGTGGGGCTGCAGGCGGGGCACACCCATATTGACCGTTACCTGGCCATCACGACGCACATGCAGGGTGATCTGGCCGCTGGCGGTTTCCACTTCGATCTGCGATTTGGCGGTCAAGCGTTTATCCTGCACGAAGCGGGCGAAACAGCGAGCACCGTTGCCGCATTGCTCTACTTCGCTGCCATCGGCATTGAAGATGCGATAACGAAAATCCACGTCCGGATTACTGGGCGGCTCGACTACCAGCAACTGGTCGAAGCCAATGCTGAAATGGCGATCACTCCACTGACGGATCAGCTTCGGTGACAGCTGGGCGTGCTGCGTCACCATGTCGATGACCATGAAGTCGTTGCCCAGACCGTGCATCTTGGTGAAGCGCAGCAGCATCTCAGGCCTCAGGCAGCAGTGACTCGCCGGCGAACAGCTCGCTGACCGTTTCCCGGCGGCGCACCAGATGGCTGGCAGCGCCATCCACCATTACTTCGGCAGCGCGTGGGCGGGAGTTGTAGTTGGAGCTCATGACGAAACCATAAGCACCCGCAGAGCGCACAGCCAGTAGATCCCCTTCGGCCAAAGCCAGCTTGCGATCCTTGCCGAGGAAATCGCCGGTCTCGCAGACCGGGCCGACCATGTCCCACTCCCGGGCAGGCACATCGTCACGCGGGCGCACGGCATCAATGCCCATCCAGGCGCTGTACAGGGCCGGGCGGATAAGGTCATTCATGGCCGCATCAATGATAGCGAAATTCTTGTGCTCGGTCGGCTTGAGCAGGTTTACCTGGGTCAGCAGCAGACCGGCGTTGGCCACGATCGAACGACCGGGCTCGAACAACAGTGTCAGGTTGCGGCCGGCCACCTTCGAGCGGACACGGCTCAGGTATTCGCCGGGGGTGGGTGGCGTCTCGTTCTGATAGGTCACGCCCAGACCACCGCCCAGATCCAGATGACGCACCTGGATGCCCTCTTCGGCCAACTGATCAATCAACAGCAACATGCGATCCAGCGCGTCCAGCAGCGGTGTGTCGTCGGTCAACTGGGAGCCGATATGACAATCCACGCCGTGCACTTCCAGATTCGGCAGCGTCGCAGCGTGGCGATAGATCGCCAGCGCCTGGGCAATATCGATACCGAACTTGTTTTCTTTCAGGCCGGTGGAGATATACGGATGGGTCTTGGCGTCCACGTCGGGATTGACGCGCAGCGAAACCGGCGCTTTTACGCCCAGTTCGGCGGCCACTTTCTGCAGGCGTTCCAGTTCGGCAGCGGACTCGATGTTGAAGCACTTTATACCGACCTGCAGCGCCCGGCGCATTTCCTCTTCGCTCTTGCCAAGGCCGGAAAAAACCACTCGGGCGGCGTCACCACCGGCCGCCAGAACCCGCTCCAGTTCACCGCCGGAAACGATGTCGAAACCGGCGCCCAGGCGGGCAAGCACATTCAGGACGCCCAGGTTGGAGTTGGCCTTGACTGCGAAGCAGACCAGGTGGGGAATGCCATCCAGCGCGGTATCCCAGGCCAGATAAGCCTGTTCGATGGCGCGGCGGGAGTAGACGTAGCAGGGCGTGCCATATTGCGCGGCAATGGCAGACAGGGCGACATCCTCAGCATGGAGTTCGCCGTTGCGGTATTGGAATTCACTCATGAAGGCTTTCAGTTTTCCGTAGGTTGCTGGATCAGTGCTTCCCGCGCCGGATCAACCGGCTGGCCGGCTGGTTCTTCGGGCATGTACAAGGGGCCTTTCTGGCCGCAACCAGCAAGTAACAGCAGGACAAGGAACGCTCCGATGGATCGTTGCATGGTAGAACCCCGGTTGATGAACGGATGATGAAAAGCAGTATACCGAGCCTGGCTGCCTGGCGCATCTGCGGCTGAAGGCATTGGCGCAATAGCGGGAAGGGAGGAAGGGTTGGATCCTGGCATTCAGCAAGAATGCCGACAGCTGTGGCGTGCTCGGCATGACGGTGTGCGCAGCGCGCCCACCGTCCGTCCTGAGAGATGGGTTACGCGCGCAATATGGTCAACAGGCGCTGTACCTGTTCCGCCGCCTCCAGTCCCAGACTGGTCAGGTAGCCACCATCATCCATGGTAATCAGACCACGCTGATGGAGCCGCTCAGCCGCTGCGATAACGCCTGGCGCAGCTTCCTGTTGGTGAATTTTCAGTCCCTCATGGGTGTTGGTCAGGTTGAATTGGGCCAGCAGATTGATGTCGTCAATTTCTTCAGTGCTCAGGGACATGGCAATGCCTCGCTATGGTCGGAAGTCCTGTCCGGCAGTCTAGCCTCAAACGGCGGCCAGCGGGCAAATGTCAGCCTGCTACCGGACGTCGCATTCAGCAGTTTGATGGGCTGGATATTCGGCGCGGCCGCGGGTAAAACAGATGCCCTGCACAATAAAAGATAAGGAAGCACGATGCTGCGACTTCACGGCTTTGCTGTCAGCAACTACTTCAATATGGTCAAGCTGGCGCTATTGGAGAAGGGCGTACCCTTCGAAATCAACACCGTGCGTGTTGGCCAGACACCTGAGTTTCTGGCGATCAGTCCGCGTGGCAAGGTGCCCTGCCTGGAAACCGAGCAGGGATTCATCAGCGAAACCAATGTCATCCTCGAATACATTGAAGAAACCCAGAGCGGCAAGGCGCTGTTACCCAGCGATCCCTATGAGCGCGCCCGGGTGCGTGCACTGACCAAGGAAATTGAGCTGTATATCGAACTGTCTGCGCGCAGCTGCTACCCGGAGGCCTTCTTTGGTGGCAAGGTCGATCAGGCCATCAAGGACAAGGCGCGCGATGAACTGGTGGCAGGTGTTGCCACGCTGCGTCGCCACGGCAACTTTGCGCCCTATGTGGCGGGTAGCGAGATGACCATCGCTGACCTGATGTTCCTGTTCAGTATCGATCTGGCCCAGGTGGTCGGCAAGAAGTTGTTCGGCATCGACCTGCTAGGCGATTGGCCGGAAGCTCAGGCGCTGCTGCAACTGCTTGCGCAGAATCCCCATGTGCAGCAGATCGAAGCAGACAAGAAGGCAGAGATGCAGGCCTTTATCGCCGGTATGGCGGGCAAGAAGGGCTGATCATCTGCGGTGAAGGCGCGCCAGGGATGTAGCGCTGGCGCGCTGCATCCCTGGCGATGCAGTTTTCTCAACGGCGGCGCTTCAGTCAAGCATATCGCTGAAGCGTTCATCCTTGTTGAACACCAGCGGCTGGGTAAAGCCGGGCACACTGATCTGATCCGGACTGATCTGGATATCGCCATCATCGATCATGTTGTTGCCGAAGTTGTAGATCACATCCAATTGACCCAGCAGCGCACGTTCCTCGTAGGCAGCAGCGACCTTGCGGGTTTCCGTACGGCGAAGTTCATAATCGGCATAGCGTTCAGCGCCGTAGCGTTTGCGGAGCATGCGCTCGACCGGTTGTGGCCCCAGTACCACCGCGCTGGCGTTATTGCCGCCAAAGCCCTTGGAGTTGATGAAGCAGACTTCCAGCGGGTTGTCCGCACGGGACACATCGGTGGTGCTGAAACGCAGATGCTGCTGGTACACATCTTCGGCCACTTTATCGATGGTCTTGATGCCCGGCAGCAACTGATACTTGAAGGTACCCAGCGCCGAGGCCATCTGGTCAGCGCTGGCGCTGGCCAATGAGTGACCGAGAAAGGCCTTGGCCGCGACTACCGGTAGCTCTTCGATACCAAAAGCCGCCGCTACTTCGTCCAGTAACTGCGATTCGGTTACCCGGTTGGCCGGTGTGCTGGAGCCATGGGCGTGCACAAAGCTGCGTTGGCGTACGGCATCCGGGCCGAGGATCTGCATGGCGCTGTGTACCGCTCTGGCCATGGTCAGGTAGTTACCTGGGCCGGGGGCGGAAATGGATTTCTTGAATCCATCGGCACTGACGAACACATCCGGCACGGCACCATGAATATCGGCACCCAGTTCCAGGGCAAGCTCATCATCCATCAGCATCACGAATTGGCCGGATTCAGCCAGCGTGAAGCCACAGTTCTGACTGAAGGGGCGGCTGGCGCGACGGAAGTCCACATCAGGCCGACCTTCGATATTACGCAATCCTTCCTCGGTGGCCAGCGCGCTCATGGCGCCGTAGCCCTCGATGCACTCCTGCGTGATGGGCGCTTCGCTGCTACCGACCAGCACCACTCGGGCGCGGCCGCTGTCGATCATCTCGACGCCTTTCTGCAGGTTATACAGGAAGCTGGCGCAGGCGCCGGTGACCGCGCCGGTGGTGCCAACGCTGCCCAGTACATAGGCATTGATGAAATCCGCCGGCATGCTGTTCAAGCCCAGCGCCAGCTGCTTGGCGCTGACCCGGTGGCCTTTCAGGCGCGACTGCATCATGCCGCCGAAGCTGAACTCATCCAACTGGCTCATGATGCTGCTGGCAAACACCGCCACTTCGTCGGGCTGCACATGTTGCATGATGTGCTGCCAGGACAGGCCGGTGGAATGCAGCGCGTCCGCCGCCGCAACGATGGCCATCTGCAGACCGCGGGGGTGGAAGCGGGAGTTGTAGTGTTCTCCGGGTTCAAAGCCGGTCGGTAATTGGCCTGCAGACTTGACTGCCAGTTCACGATAACTGTCGACTTTCAGCTCGCAATCGGCGGCGATGGTGACACGCACCTCATGACCTTCCAGTGGCTCGACGCTCCAGCCGGCTGGCAGCGGTTCGGGCAGCTGTTTTGCCAGGGTGGTGAAGGACAGCGGCTGGCCGCCGGCAAGATTGACCGGCAATACCTTATGCCAATGGGCCGCATCCACATCCAGGTGGCGCTTTTCAATGCGGCGTACCAGGGTGCTCTGATAAATCTGTTCAGCAAAGCGTTGCTCGATCGTGGCGGGCGTCAGTGGTTGTCCGGATTCGTCCACATACTGATCGTTCTCGACCTTTACCAATTGCATCAGTACCGCCAGGCCAGCCAATGTCTGTTGGCGCTCAGCGGCGGGCAGGGACTCAATCACCATGCGGCGAAACCCATGGTGGAACGAACTGCGGCCGGCGGCATTGTAGCCACCGAAACCGACAATGACCGGCAAACGCGACATCTCGCAAGACTCCTCGCAGGGCCCTCATGGTGGGGAAACTGACGATCTACCATGACAAGGACGGGTGCTTTTGCCCGCCGGGCGTTATTTGAATTTAGCTTAGCTGACGAGGAATGTAACCGCTCGGTCACGTATAGGCCATGCTGTCATCAAGAAAAAATCGGTGAGTGGCACCCAGCCCGGACGGCACAGGTTCAAGGTGAGGCATCAGGGTGAGGCGCTGCCTCACCCGTTCTTCGCTCAGGCGATGCGCTGTATGGCGCGGCCGAGGGTCTCGACGATGCGGTCGATATGGCCGCGTTCGATGGTCAGTGGCGGTGACAGGGCGATGATATCGCCGGTACAGCGAACCATGAGGCCATCCCAGAAGCAGCTCTCGAATACCTCATAGCCACGGCTGCCTGGCGCGTGATCGCGGCTGGCGAGGTGGACTGCACCGACCAGTCCGGTGTTGCGAATGTCGATCACGTTGGGCAGGCCGGCCAGGCTGTGCAGAGACTGTTGCCAGTACTCTTCCATATCGGCAGCGCGGCTCAGCAGCCCTTCTTTCTGATAAATATCCAGCGTGGCCAATGCGGCTGCGGCGGCCACTGGGTGTCCTGAGTAGGTGTAGCCATGAAACAGCTCGATCTGATTTTCCGGCCCGTGCATCAGCGCATCCTGCAAGGTATCGCTGAGTAGTACCGCGCCCATGGGAATGGCACCGTTGGTCAGCCCCTTGGCGATGGTCATCATGTCCGGCACTACATCCCAGCGCTGGGCGGCGAAGGGCGCACCGACCCGTCCGAAGCCTGTGATGACCTCATCAAAGATCAGCACTATGCCGTGCTTGCGGGTGATCTCGCGCAGGCGTTGCAGGTAGCCAATCGGCGGCAGGATGACGCCAGCGGAGCCGGACATCGGCTCGACGATGACCGCAGCGATATTCTCGGCGCCATGCAGAGCGACCAGCCGCTCCAGTTGTTCAGCCTGGCCGGCACCATGGGCCGGCAGGCCCCGGGTGAAGGCATTGCGTTGCAAATCCAGCGTGTGCGGCAGGTGATCGACGTTTGGCAGGGTAGTGTAGGCCCGTCGGTTATTCAGGATGCCACCGACTGAAATACCGCCGAAACCGACGCCGTGATAGCCCAGCTCACGGCCGATCAACAACCGCCGGCTGCTTTCACCTCGGGCGCGGTGGCAGGCCAGAGCAATCTTCAGCGCAGTGTCTACTGACTCGGAACCGGAGTTGGTAAAGAACACGCGATTCAACCCGGCAGGTGCGATATCCGCCAGCCGCTCGGCCAGCTCGAAGGGGAGTGGATGGCCCATCTGAAAGGTCGGGGCAAAGTCCATGCTGCTGATCTGTCGGCTGACCGCCTCGGCAATTTCCCGGCGTCCATGTCCAGCGTTGCAGCACCAGAGCCCTGCCGTGCCATCGAGGATCTGTCGGCCTTCGACGTCGGTGTAGAACAGCCCTTCGGCACTTTGCAGCATGCGTGGCCGGGCCTTGAACTGGCGGTTGGCGGTGAAGGGCATCCAGAAACTGTCGAGGTCGGCAGCCTGGGACAGGGGTTGTGCGGCCAGCGGGCTATGCATGATGACACCGTCCTGCAATGGGAGAGTGGGTATTGTTTGCCCTGAGTCTATGTCAAATAAAACAAACGGGAAAGACGTTCGGACAGACGCCATGTCTGGCTCTGCAGGTAGGCTTTTTTCGGTAACGAGTGCCCATGTCCTGATACAGGGATAACAGACCCCGTGTTTGTAGCGGGAAGCTGTGTCGGGCTTCAGTTACCCCGGCGTGCCGGAGCAACGGCCCGTGGTCGGGATAGACTGGGGCACTGTCACGGGCCTGGCCGTTGTAAAATATATTGAATATATACAAGGGGCGGCGTATGTTTTTCGGCCCCTTCTGAATGGCTGACCGGAAAGTTGTCGATGCGTTGGAGTACTTACTGGGTTGTAACGTCTGCGGTGGTGGTGGTCGGCCTGGCCATGGGCGTGACACTGCCCTTGGTCTCGCTGCGTCTGGATCAGTGGGGCTATGACGCCTTTGCCATCGGCGTAATGGCGGCCATGCCGGCGATTGGCATTCTGCTTGGGGCGCGGCTGGCGGGCCGTCTGGCGGGCTACCTGGGCTCGGAGCGGTGCATGCGGCTGATGCTGGTGTGCAGCGCGATCTCGGTAGGGCTGCTGACGGTGTGGAGCAACTACTGGCTCTGGCTGCCGCTGCGGCTGGTGCTCGGCGGCTGTCTGACCATTACCTTTATTCTGGGTGAGAGCTGGATCAACCAGTTGGTGGTAGACCGCTTGCGCGGGCGACTGGTGGCGGTTTATGGCAGCGCGTTTGCTGTCAGTCAACTCTGCGGGCCCCTGCTGCTGGGGGGATTGGGTACGACGTCGGATTCCGGGTTCTGGTTGTCCATTGCTCTGTTGCTGTTGGGTGTGGCGGTGCTGTGGCAGGTGGATGGCGCGCCCCAGGTCAACGCCCAGAGCGCATCGGGCAGCGGTGTCATGGGTTTTGTCCGGCGGATGCCTGCGGTAGCCTGGGCGGTGATGCTGTTTGCCTGTTTTGAGGCCATGACCTTGACCCTGCTGCCGGTGTATCTGATCCGTGAAGGCTTCGCCCAGGCCATGGCGCTGGTGATGGTCAGTACCGTGGTGCTGGGGGATGCGGTACTGCAACTGCCCATTGGCTGGTTGGCTGACAAGGTGCGTCGTACGACTCTGTTCCGTATCTGCGGCGTGATGTTGCTGGGCAGCAGCGTGAGCATCCCGCTGCTGTTGCAAACGCCGCTGATCTGGCCGGCGCTGGTGTTGTTTGGGGCCAGCGCCGGCGGTCTGTATACCCTGTCGCTGATTCTGGTCGGGCAACGTTTCCGGGATGACGCGCTGGTGCGTGCGAATGCGCATATCGCCCTGCTATGGGGTTTTGGTTGTCTGCTTGGCCCGTTCAGTACCGGCGCAGCCAGCCGTTGGCTGAGCAGCCATGCCTTGCCCTGGCTGATGGCGGGTATGGCGGCAGTGTTCCTGTTGCTGGCGCTGCGGCGCGGGGCCTTTGAGGCGTTGGTGACAGAGCGGCGCGCTTGAGCGACGGTCGGGTTCCCTCCCGCCATCAGGTCAGGGCATGCTCGGTTGGTCGAGCTGGACTCGCCACGCGCAACGGTAAAACCTCACCGCCACTGATATTCCAGACCCAGCCCCACCAGCCAGCTGCGTTGCGGTGCGGGTTCGTAGTAGCGGGCACCGGCACCGTTGACGATCAATGAGCCGATATATTCGCGGTCGGTCATGTTGTCCAGCCGGGCGAAGGGTTCGAGGGTGATATTACCCATGCTGTGTTGATAGCCGGCGCGCCAGTTGAAGATGGTGTACCCGGCCGCCGCGTGCTGATTGTCGTCGGTAGCGTAGCGCTTGCCCATGCCTTGCGCTTCGATGGCGGTGTGGAAGCCCCTGCTGTCCGGTTGCCAGGCCAGTTCGGCGAAGAAGCTGTGGCGGGGGATGCCGGGGAGCTGCATGCCTGCATAGCTGATCGGGTCATCAGCATCATCAATCGTATTGAACCTATCGTACTTGGCTTGCAGGTACGTATAAGCGATATAGCCGCTGAAACCATGGGCGAACTGCTGCTCGATGCTCAACTCCACTCCGCGGCGGGTCGAACGGCCGGCGTTGGTGTAGGTGGAGCGACCGGTAAAGACCTGATTAGCACCAGTGACAATTTCATTCTTCACGCGGCTGTCGAACAGCGCCAGATCCATGCGGGTAGTCCCGGTGCGCCATTTCATACCGATTTCCGCATTGCGTGACAGGCTCGGTTTCAGCCTCGGGTTCATACCTGCGCTATTCGGGCGGTAGGCCTGTTCCTGATAGGTGGGTGTTTCAAAGCCCTGGCCGATGGCAGCGTACAGGCTCAGCTCCGGAGTCCAACTCCAGTTCAGACCGATGGCCGGGTTGGTGCGACGGGTGCTGGTGCGACCGCTATCGTCCTGACCATCAATCAGATAATCATCATCGGAGTCGAATTCCACCCGGTTATAGCGCAGCCCGGCGATCAGCTCCCAGCGCGGGGCAAGTTGCCAGGTGCTGATCAGATAGGCTTCCTGGCTATCGACGGCGTTGAACTCGTCACGCATCAAGCGACCCTTGTTACCACTGTTGTTGACGAAGCCCTTACGTTCTTCGCCCTGATAGTTGTACGCAAGCCCTGCGGCGAGAGAGACCGGCAGGTTGAACAGCTGGGTGCTGCGTTGCCAGCCCAGCTCGCCGCCACCAAAGCGCCGATCCAGCTCTATTACACCACCACCTGAACCGGGTAAGCCTCCGGCAAAACTGAGGTACTGCTGCATATCTCGTTCGCCGCCATAGATCATCACGGTCAGCTGGTCATCATTGGTTAGCCTCCGCTTGTAGTTGAGCCCAGCCTGGTTGTGGCGTACGGATTTGCGTGTATCAAAAGCGTAGGCCCCTGGCGGCGATTGCCTGCGATCCTCGCGCACTTGCGGCCTGGTCAGCCCCAGCGGATCCTGGGTATCGGGTTGATCCAGACTGTTGATCAGCAGGGTGAGACTGGATGCGTCATCAATATCCCAGCCCAGGCGCAGGTTGGCGATATCCCGGCGGGTGTCGCTGTGGTCGCGGTAGCCGTCGGTTTCCAGCCGCGAAAGGTTGGCGCTGATGTTCAGATCACCATGCTGGCCGCCGTAACGTAGTCGCGAACGCCAGAGACCGTCACTGCCGATAATGCTGCGGTTATCCAGCGTCGGATAGAACGGAGCGTCGCCGGTGAAGCCCTGAATGATGCCCCCGGATGCGTTGCCGTAGAGCGTGGTCAGCGGCCCGCGCAGTACTTCGACGCGTTGTAATCCGTCCAGATCGAACAGTGAGGGTTGGCCCTGGCCGTCAGGCATGGTCAGCGGAATGCCGTCCTGTACCAGGCGCACGCCGCGCACGCCGAACTGAGCGCGCGCGCCAAAACCACGGGAGGAAATTTGCAGATCCTGCGCGTAGTTCTGCCTGTTCAACGCGACCAGGCCGGGTACGCGCTGGAGTGATTCGGACAGATTGGCGCCGGCGTTGGGCGCTCCCAGCTGTTCGCGGGTTACCGTGTGCCGGGCCAGCGGCAGGCGCAGATCCTGCTCGTCATTGCCACTACCCAGGATGATCTGGGCAGGCAGGCTGAGCGGTTGGTTGGCGGCGTGGATGGAGCAGGCGAGCAAGCTGGTGGCGGAGGCGAGAATAAAAGGGTACAGCCTGGACATGGCAATCTCTCTGTCTTGTCGTCCGGTGGCGCCCGAAGACCACCGGTGTGCATGGGAAGCTGCGGATTCAGTGCGCCCTCGTTATTCCCGCACAACCGGCGCCCGGCTCAGAGGTACGCGGGGAATTAATCAGAACAACAGCTTAGTTGTCATCTCGATTGCAGGCGAATATCTGCTCCAGCGGCGGCAGTGGCGTTTCGCTGGACAAGGGCGTATCGGCGTCAGTCTGCAACTGGAAGTGCTCCAGCGGGGCATTGTCCCGGTCGTCATGCTCGAACACCGGCGGGCTGAACGCATAGGCCACCAGCAAGCGGGTCAGAGCCTCCAGACTGTCCCGGTGGGTGCGCTCATAGCCGTGGGTGGCATCGGTACCAAAGGCGATCAGTGCGACCCGCGTGTCGTTGCCTGCACGCACGGCGGATTCCGCATCGCTGTGATAATAACGAAACAGATCCCGCCTTACCGGGATGCGATCTCGCTGGCACAGATGCAGCAGATGGCGGGTCAGGTGGTAATCGTAGGGGCCGCTGGAGTCCTGCATGCACAGGGTGACGGCGTGTTCGGTAGAGGTCTGACCGGGCGCTACCGGGGCGATATCCACGCCGACAAATTCACTGACATCCCATGGCAGTGCACCCGCAGCACCGGAGCCGGTTTCCTCGGTAATGGTGAACAGCGGGTGGCAGTCCATCGGCAGGGTTCTGCCGCTATCGACTACATGTTTTATGGCGGTCAGCAGGGCCGCTGCGCCGGCCTTGTTATCCAGATGTCGGGCGCTGATAAAACCGTTCTCGGTGAATTCGGGCAGTGGGTCGAAGGCAACAAAATCGCCCACCGCTATGCCATGGGCCTCGGTCTCGGCGCGACTGCCCGAAAGGATATCCAGACGCAGTTCGATGGTGTCCCAGTTCACCGGCAGCGTATCAACCTCGGTATTGAACGCGTGCCCCGAGGCCATCAGGGGCAGCACACTGCCGCGAAAACAGCCCAGTTCGGTGAACACGCTGACCCGGCTGCCCTCGGCAAAGCGACTCGACCAGCAGCCGATCGGGGAGAGCTTGAGCCGACCACCATCCTTGATTTCACTGACCATGGCACCGATGGTGTCCAGATGACTGACGATGGCGCGATCCGGACTGTTCTGTCGGCCCGCCAGGGTGGCGCGAATGGTGCCCCGGCGGGTCAATTCATAGGGAACGCCCATGCCTTCCAGATGTTCTGCGACATAGCGCACTATGCCGTCGGTAAAGCCGGTAGGGCAGGGGATGGCCAACATCTCCAGCAACACCTGCTTGAGATATTGCATGTCGGGGCCCGTTTCATGATGCATGGATCACCTCCCTGGTCTGGTTCAACCGGTCTGGCTGAGTGGAAATAACAGGTCGATAAAGCTTTCTGCAGTGGGTTGGGGGTCATGATTGGCGAGGCCAGGGCGCTCATTGGCTTCAATGATCACGTAGTCCGGCTGATCCACTGCCGGCACCAGCAGATCCATGCCTGCCACGGGTATTTCAAGCGCCCTGGCCGCAGCGATGGCCGCATCGCGCAGGGCCGGATGCAGCTGCTCGGTTACATCCACCAATACCCCTCCGGTATGCAGATTGGCGGTGCGTCGTACCTGCAGGGTCTGATTGGCGGGTAGCACGGAATCGAAGCTGTAACCGGCGTTTTCTACCGTGCGGCGGGTTTCCTCATCCAGCGGAATGCGGCTTTCCCCATCGGTACTGGCCTGGCGTTTGCGGCTCTGCTTTTCTATCAGCTCCCGGACTGTCTTGCGCCCATCGCCGCAGATCTGCGCGGGCTGGCGGATGGCGGCGGCGACTACCTGATAATTGATCACCACGATCCGCAGATCCGCGCCGGGATGGTAGCTCTCCAGCAGTACCCGACTATCGAAGCGGCGCGCCTCGTCAATGGCTTGCTGCAGGCTATCGGGGTCGGTCAGATTGACCGAGACGCCATTGCCCTGTTCGCCATTGTCCGGCTTGACCACCAGCGCGCCATGCTCGGCAAGAAAGGCGTTGTTGTCCTCGTTGCTGCCAGCCAGCCGCCAATCGGGCGTATTCAGCTGCTGTCGACGCAGTACCCGGTGGGTCAGCTGTTTCTGCTGGCACAGGGTCATGCTCACCGCGCTGGTCAGATCGCTGAGTGATTCGCGGCAGCGGATGCTGCGGCCCCCCTGGGTCAGACTGAACAGCCCCGCCTCAGCATCATGGATGGTCACTTCAATGCCCTTGCGGCGTGCCGCACGGGTAATGATGCGGGCGTAAGGGTTGAGCCCCTTGTCCTGTTCCGGGCCGAGGAACAACGGCTGGTTGATGCTGTTCTTGCGCTTGATGGTGAAGGTGCGCAGCTGGCGGAAGCCAAGCTTGCGGTAGAGCGTCTTGGCCTGGCGATTGTCGTGCAGTACCGACAGATCCAGATAGCTGCTGCCTCGACTCATGAAGTATTCAATCAGATGACGCACCAGCATTTCACCCACGCCGAAGCGTTGCGTCTGGCTATCTGCGGCCAGGCACCAGAGGCTCGAACCCTTGTCCGGATCATCGTAAGCGCGGGCATGATTGAGCCCCATTACCGTACCGATAACCTGGCCGGTATCGGCATCTTCGGCCAACCAGAAATCCGGGCCACCGGCTTCTCTGGGGGGCAGTCGCTGCGGGTTTACCTGCACCATACCGGCACTGAGGTATAGAGTGTTGATCGCTTGCCAGTCCGCCTCGCATTGCGGGCGGCGGATATGGAAGCCGCGGATGGGGTTATGAGCAGGACGGTAATCGGTGAACCAGAGGCGCAGGGTGTCTGATGAGTCGAGAAACAACTGTTGTGGAGCGAAGGACAGCACCACATGGGGGTCGGCCACATAGAGGGCGATATCGCGCTCGCCCGTAGTCTCTTCCAACAGCGTGTTGGCCAGGCGTTGCGGATCGCTGAAGGTATGCCCGATCAACAGGCGCCCCCAGCCGCAGTCCAGCGTCACATCGTTCAGGCTGTCGCCGGGCTGCTGACCCTGTTGGGCATGGCCGGCCTGCAGTCGCTCCCACGTAGGGGTCTGGCTGCGTCGCATACGCTGCTGTTCCGGTGGTAATGTTCTGCTCATGAGGGCACCACTCGATGGGTATCCAGCCATAGCTCCAGCACCGCCAACTGCCACAAACGGGAACCGCGCAGCGGGGTGATATGGGCGGTAGGATCCTGCAGTAGCTGGTTTACATAATCAGGATTGAACAGACCGCGGGCCTGGGCGCGGCTACTGGTGAGGCTGTCGCGCACCCATTCCAGGGTGTCGCCCTGCAGATATTTCAGGCCGGGCACCGGGAAATAGCCCTTGGGCCGGTCGATTACCTCCGCCGGTAACAGCTGGCGGGCGGCTTCCTTGAGCACATATTTGCCGTCGTTGGGTAGCTTGAACTGGGCCGGTACGCGGGCGGCCAGTTCGACCAGTTGATGGTCTAGGAAGGGCACCCGGGCTTCCAGACCCCAGGCCATGGTCATGTTGTCTACCCGCTTGACCGGGTCGTCGACCAGCATCACGGTGGTGTCGAGCCGCAGCGCTTTATCCAGCCCGGATGCCGCGCCGGGCCGGGCAAAATGTTCGCGGATGAACTCGCCGGCGTAATCCTGTTGCACCCATGCCGGCTGCACCATGTTGCGGTAGCTGGCGAAGCCCTGATCCATGAACGCCTGCTGGTAAGCGCTCAGCGGATCGCTGGCTTCGGCCACGGTCGGATACCAGTGATAGCCAGCAAAAATTTCATCCGCGCCCTGGCCGCTTTGTACTACCTTGCAATGCTTGGCCACTTCCCGCGACAGCAGATAAAAGGCGATGCAGTCATGGCTGACCATGGGTTCGCTCATGGCTGCCAGCGCGTCGGGCAGGTTGGCGAGAATATCCTGCTCCGGAATCATCAGTTGGTGATGCTCGGTGGCGTAGCGCTCAGCGACCAGGTCGGAATAGGGAAACTCGTTACCGGCCTCGTTATTCACATCAGCAAAGCCGATGGTAAAGGTCTTCAGGTTACGCGCACCGGCTTCGTCGAGTAGCGCGACCAGCAGGCTGGAATCGACTCCGCCGGAGAGCAAAACGCCCACATCTACCGCTGCCAGATTGCGCCGTTTGACCGCAGCGCGCAGGCCATCAAGTACCCGATCCTGCCATTCAGAAAAGGGCAGATTCCGCTCATCCTCATGGCTGCCGTACGCCAACGACCACCAACGGTGTTGCTGTTGATTGCCCTGAGCGTCGATGCGCATCCAGTGCCCCGGCATCAGCTTGGTTACGCCGTTAAGCAGCGTTAAAGGAGCGGGCACCACCGAGTGGAATGACAGGTAATGATTCAAGGCCACCGGATGCAAAGAGGTATCCAGATCGCCGCCGCGCAGTAGCGCTGGCAGGCTGGAGGCGAAGCGCAGGCGCTTGGCGGTTTGCGAGAGATACAGAGGTTTGATGCCGAGGCGGTCGCGAGCCAGGAAGAGTTGTTGACTGTCCCGTTCCCAGATAGCCAGCGCGAACATGCCATTCATGCGCTCCAGCATTTGTTCGCCCCAGGCGTGGTAGGCCTTGAGCACTACCTCGGTATCGCCCTCGGAGAAGAACTGGTAACCGAGAATCTCCAGCTCACCCCGCAGCGCCGGGTAGTTGTAGATCGCGCCGTTGAACACCAGGGTCAGGCCCAGCTGGGTATCGACCATGGGCTGACCGGAGGCGTCGGCCAGGTCCATGATCTTCAATCGTCGATGGGCCAGCGCGACCGGCCCGTTGGCCCACATGCCGGCGGCGTCCGGGCCACGGTTGATCATCTGTCCGCTGATCCTGGCCAGTGCCTCCAGTTCAGGCAGTTGTCCGTCGAAGCGAAATTCCCCCGCCAATCCACACATCGATAGCTCCCGTTTGCAGGTTCTACTGCGCCTGTTTCCGAAGAAAAGGTTTCACATCAAAGGTGCCGGGCTGGCATTTCAGCCCGGCTTCTACCTTGGAGGGCAATCCAACGGTTTTGTTTAACGGTTTTTTTGCGTTCTGCTTGGAGGTGATGATCACTGCTCAAAGGTTATTGGCGGCGGTGCTGTCTGGCTGACAGAATGCAAGCCCATGTTAACAGTATGGTTAATGGTCTACTGACCTCAGCGCGCGGGGTTTGTGGCAGAATGCTCGGTATTCAGCTGGTTTGCCGGGAGCAACACACACAATGATGCACGACCTGTATCTGGCCTTGCGGCGATTGCAGCGCGCCACCGAGATTCACGCCAAGCGCTTGGGCCGCCATAGCGGCCTGACCCCTATTCAGTTGCTGATTCTGCACAGCATCCAGGCCACCGGTGAGGGCACGCTGGGTACTCTGGCCAAGCAGGTGAGCGTGTCTCAGGCGACGCTGAGCACTATTATTGACCGGCTGGAAAGCCGTGAACTGCTCAAGCGTGTGCGTAGTGTCAGCGATAAGCGCAAGGTGCATCTGACTCTGACCGAGAAGGGCGAAGCGGTCATTCAAGCCGAACCGGCGTTATTACCGGCGGCCTTCCTCGAGCGCTTCGGCCGCTTGGCTGATTGGGAACAACTGATGTTGCTGGCCAGCCTGCAACGGGTGGCTGGGCTGTTCGAAGAAGGTCAGCAACCCGGTAGCATCCTCATCGACGACGAGCCTCTGGTCTGATCGCAACCCGACGATTTTTTCCTGGACTGCTTGTGTGCTGCCAAGCGGCGGCATAGCATGTTTGAAATATCAAACGCAGGTGTGGCAAATGCATGACGCCGCACCCCTTGCAGGAGGTTTCCATGGAGCTGAACGTCCCCGAGTTGTTTCGCCAGCAGGCTTTCATTGACGGTAAATGGTGCGAGGCCGAGGGCGGTCAGCGTACCGATATCTTCAACCCGGCCACCGGCGAGCGCCTCGGTAGTGTGCCGGATATGGGTGCAGCGGAAACCCGGCACGCGATCGCCGCAGCGCAGGCTGCACAACCCGCCTGGCGACGCCGCACGGCCAAGGAGCGGGCGCTGGTATTGCGCCGCTGGTTCGAGCTGATCATGCAGCATCAGGAAGACCTGGCGCGCATCATGACCGCGGAGCAGGGCAAACCATTGGCCGAGGCCCGGGGTGAAATCGCCTATGCCGCCTCCTTTATTGAGTGGTTCGCCGAGGAGGCCAAACGGGTCTACGGCGATCTGATACCTGGCCATCAGGCTGACAAGCGCATTCTTGTTCAGAAGGAGCCGGTCGGCGTTACCGTTGCGATTACACCCTGGAACTTCCCGGCGGCGATGATCACCCGCAAGGCCGCCCCGGCGCTGGCCGCTGGCTGCTCCATGGTGCTCAAACCAGCGCCGCAGACACCTTTTTCCGCACTGGCGCTGGTGCATCTGGCCGAACAGGCTGGGCTGCCAGCCGGTCTGCTGAGCGTGGTCACCGCTGATGTGAACAATGCCCGTCAGGTAGGTGCCGAGCTCTGTGCCAGCCCAATCGTGCGCAAGCTGTCCTTTACCGGCTCGACCGCCGTGGGCATCAAGCTGATGGAACAATGCGCGCCGAGTATCAAGAAACTGTCATTGGAGCTGGGCGGCAACGCGCCGTTTATTGTCTTCAATGATGCTGATCTGGATGCGGCGGTGGAAGGCGCAATGATCTCCAAATACCGCAACGCAGGTCAGACCTGCGTCTGCGCCAACCGTCTTTATGTGCAGGATGAAGTATACGACGCCTTTGCCGAGAAGTTGGCTGCTGCGGTGCGCCGCCTGGAAGTGGGTGATGGCATGCGCGAGGGTGTGACCACCGGCCCGCTGATCAACCCCGAGGCGGTACGGAAGGTTCAACGGCATATTGACGAGGCCGTTGCCGGCGGCGCCACGGTGCTGGCTGGCGGCCGCGCCCATGCATTGGGCGGCCTGTTTTTTGAGCCGACCATTCTCACTGAAGTGAACAGCGGCATGCTGATCGCCCGTGAAGAAACCTTTGGCCCGGTAGCGCCGCTGTTCCGTTTCACCGACGAGAGTGATGTGATCCGTCAGGCTAACGACACCGAATACGGACTGGCAGCCTATTTTTACGCCAGGGATCTGAGCCGCGTATTCCGCGTCGCCGAGGCGCTGGAGTACGGCATGGTCGGTATCAATACCGGTTTGATCTCGACCGAGGTAGCGCCCTTTGGCGGGATGAAATCATCGGGATTGGGCCGCGAAGGTTCGAAATACGGTATCGAAGAGTATCTGGAAATAAAATATCTGTGTCTGGGTGGCATCTGAGCCGGCCGGCGTAGGAGTAGTGACATGGCAGAAAACAACGAATCTTTCATGCTACGGCGTGAGCAGGCGGTAGCTCGGGGTGTTGGGCAAATTCACCCGGTCTTTATTGAGCGTGCCGAGAATGCCACTATCTGGGATGTGGAGGGCCGGCAGTACATCGATTTCGCTGGAGGAATCGCGGTACTCAATACCGGTCATCGCCATCCGAAGGTGATGGACGCGGTCAAGCGTCAGCTGGAACTCTATACCCATACCTGTTTCCAGGTAGTGGCTTACGAGCCCTACGTCGCGCTGTGTGAACGCATGAATCAATTGGTGCCGGGGGATTTTGCCAAGAAAACCCTGCTGGTGACCACCGGCTCGGAAGCGTTGGAAAACGCCGTGAAGATTGCCCGTGCCGCCACTGGCCGCGCCGGCGTCATCGCCTTCGCCGGGGGATACCACGGCCGCACCATGATGACCCTGGCGATGACCGGCAAGGTCATGCCCTATTCAGCGGGTATGGGCCTGATGCCCGGCGGGGTATTTCGCGCGCGCTTTCCGGATGCGTTGCACGGCATCAGTGAAGATGACGCTATCGACAGCATTGAGCAGATCTTCAAGAACGATGCTGAGCCCAGTGATATTGCCGCCCTGGTCGTCGAACCGGTGCAGGGTGAAGGGGGCTTCCGCGTGGCTTCGCCAGCGTTCATGCAGCGCCTGCGTGCCCTATGCGATCTGCATGGCATTGTGCTGGTGGCCGATGAGGTGCAGACCGGCGCGGGGCGTACCGGCAGCTTTTTTGCCATGGAGCAGATGGGGGTGACGGCGGATCTGACCACCTTTGCCAAGTCGGTTGCCGGCGGCTTTCCGCTGGCGGGTGTCTGCGGCCGCGCGGAGTTGATGGATGCCATCGCTCCCGGTGGTCTCGGCGGCACCTATGCCGGCAACCCGGTGTCCTGCGCCGCCGCGCTGGCCGTACTGGACGTCTTCGAAGAAGAGAACCTGCTGACCCGCGCCCGTACGCTGGGCAACATGCTGACCAGTCGTTTGCAGCAGCTGGCCGAAGGCGATAAGCGCATAGCTGAAGTGCGTGGGCTGGGTGCCATGGTGGCTTTCGAATTATGCAACGAGGATGGTCGCCCCGATCCGGAACTGGCTACTCGACTGGTCATCCGCGCCCGGGAAAAGCGCCTGTTGCTGTTGTCCTGCGGTCAGTATGCCAACGTCGTCCGCATACTGGTGCCCCTCACTGCCACCGATGTGGAAGTCGATGAGGGGATGGATATCATCGCGGCCTGTCTGGCGGAGCTGGCATAGCGAAGCAGATGGAGGGCGAGCTCCATCTCGCCCTCCATTAAAACGTCGATAGCCCGGTGCTTTCCATGATCCTGTAGACCAGATACCGACCCGGGTTATGGTCGGCGAAAGCGTCATAGCCCAGGCTGTATTCAATTCCATCCCGATTACCCCATTGCCCTTCAAAAGCCTGGCGCGCGCGCTGCATCACAGGATGTTCGCGACCGGTGACCAGTTGTACATTGGTTTCCAGATTCAGATCATCCAGATTGCGCCGGGTAAAGTTGGCCGAGCCGCTGATCAGCTCGCTGCTGCCATCGGCACGATCCAGGCGTAACCATTTGCGGTGGCATTGTTCGCCGCTGGTATTGCACCAGCGCAGGGGAATACCGGCGCGGTGCAGATCCCAGGCAACCTGGCGGTTGGGGATGCCATTCTTTTCCCGGCCAAAGGCATCCCGGTTGGGATCCAGCAGAACGCGCAGCTGGACGCCCCGTTGGCCGGCGTCAATCAGCGCTTCAATCAATGGTCGGTGGGAGATATAAAATACCTCCACATCCAATTGGTCGCCGGGCTGGGCACTATTGATCGTCTCCAGCAGAGCGTCACGTACGGCACCTTCAGTCAGCACCCGCAGTCGGGGGACGTCCATCTCCGGAGCCATCTCCGGGGCTTGCGGCCAATGTTCGGTGAACAGCGAGGTCATGCGGGTCACCGCCACTTCGCTGCGTAACAGATCCAGTGCGGCGACCCCATCGAAACGCACAGCCTGGTTGCTGTGCCGGCTGCTGGCATCGTGTGGATTGCCGGAGGTCACCAGCGCAGTCCAGCTTGTGCCTGCGTCTGCGATCAAGGTCTTGCGGTGATTGGCACGGAAGTTCATCAGGTGCAGATAACTGCGCAGGGTGACCTTGCCGGGGCCGACCGGGTTGGGTAGCCAGCCGCCTTCGTTGCTGTTACCGAGGAACTGACAGCAGAGACTCCACAGGCCCGTCCACAATGGGTTGGACGCCGGTAACCGCTCCAGTGGCGTCATTACCACCTGCACGCCGGCCTGCTGCAGGGCAGTGAGATGGGGATTGTCCACGCCGCCATACAGGGTATTGAATGGGTCGGTGATCAGCACGACGTCCATGCCGGGATGCGCCTGGCTGGCATTGATCAAGGCCAGGGTCAACTCGCTGGAGAGGGCGCGGTAGCCATGCTCTCCGGCAAACTCGTTGAACAGAAACATGTCCAGGACTACCAGCCGACGGGCCTGGTGGATGATCTCCAGTACTTCATCAAAAATCTGTTGTTGGCTTATGCGTTCGCCGTCTGCGCTCTGCCAGGTCTGATCCAGCAGCAGTTGTACATTCTCCGCCGAACGCCAGGGCAGGTTGACCGAGAAGCCTTGCGGTAGAGGGCGTTGCGATTGAAATAGCGCCATGCCGAGCCAGACTGCCAGCAGCAGTAACAACAGTCGGCGCAAGGGTCTGGCACGCTGCCGGCGACGATTTACCTGGCGGAGAATGTCCATATTAACGGCCTTGATAGTGCGATTGAATGCGCATGCTACCCTTGATCCCGGATGCTTGTCTTCAAGGGGCGTTGCTCAATGCGCAAAGTAGTTGGCCTGGTGGTCGTGGGGTTGATGTTGGTACTGTTTGCCGTGTTCAGTGTGCAATGGGTGCAACGCAGCCTGGTGGCCGCAGGTCTGGAACAGCTGACGTGGCAGCAATGGCGATGGCACGACGGCGACGTGCATCTGAAGCAGCTCAGCGGCGTATACGTCACTGAGCAGGGGCGTCTGGGAATCGCTGCTCAGGGCATGCGTCTGCGCCCGGTATGGCGTGGTGGCCCGAGTATTGAACATTTATTGATCGACGACCTGCAACTGATCTGGCAACCGGCTGAGACTCTACCCCGCGTGGACGCTGAGCACGCGCCCTGGATCTTGCCTTCGCTGGCCGAGATGAGCGGTCTGCTGGGTTGGCTGCCGCAGGTATTCAAGGTGCATCAGTTGCGGCTGCAGTTACCCTGCGACGATGCGTTTTGCCAATTGCAAGGCAGTCTGCAGGTGGATAGCCAGCAGCAGCCACTGGCATTGACTGCGCAGCTTGGATTGCTGGCGCAGGATCAGGTGGTCAACGGGCGCTTACAGATACAGGAGCAGGCCGAGCGGTATCTGGTGCAGGCGGATGTACAGGTTCCCGAAGCGCTGCCGCTGGCGGGGTTGGGGCTGCTCCGCGGCAATCTGCAGATGAAACTGGAAAACCAGGGTGATCAATGGCTGCTGCATCAAGGTCAGCTGGCTGGCCGCCTTGAACAGCCGCAACTGGAAGCCCTGGCCAGTGTGCCGAGCCAATGGCAGCCTGAGGTTCTGACCCTGCAGATCACCCCGCAACCAGGCAGCCTCGCGGAGTGGCGGGACAGCTTATTGCTGGCGGTACAGCTGGAAATGGAGGGCGCCATTGGCGCTCAGCTGTCGGGTAATCTGGCGGTCAGCTCCCGGGCACAGTGGCAAGCCGAACTCAGCGAGGCTCGGTTACACCTGTCCGCTGCGCAGTTGGCGCTGTCTTCCATGCAGATAAAAAACATGCAGCTGGACTGGCCATTAAGCGGCATGGTCGACGCTCAGCAGCTACGCTTGCAGCTGGGTGACCAGGCACCTGTGACTATCGAGCGACTGACGTTGGCTGAAGATATGATTCTGACCGATGTACTCGGCCAACTGCGGAGTACGCAATTGACGCTGCCGTTGGCGACGCCGGATCAGTTGCTGCTGACTGGCCCGGTGCGTATCGGTGTGCAACGACTGCAACAGTCGGCCCTTCAACCGCAGGGCTGGAATCTATCGGGCGACTTACGGTATTCCGCCGCCGGGCTTCGCTTTGAGGGTGATCTGGCTGCGCTCAGTGGCTTGAATAGCCATCTGCGCTGGGATTGGCCCACGGATCAACCGTGGCAGCTGCAGTTAAGCCTGGCAGATATATTTCTCCGGGCGGCGAACCCGTTGGCAGCCACCTTTGCCGACTGGCCATCCTTGCTCAGCTTTTCCAGTGGCCGGCTGACCGGTCAATTGCAAGCCAGTGGTCTCGACAGCCTGGATAAATTGACCGGACATCTTTCCCTTGTCGGCGGCGAAGGTATCTACGACCGCGCTACTTTCAGCGGCCTGTCGTTGCCGCTGGATATAGCCATACAGGGCGACCAGCTGCGACTGGGCACACAGGCGCTCAGTCTGAACAGTCTGGATCCCGGCTTGCCGCTGGGCCCATCGAGCGCGCGAGGAAGCTACAGGGCCGGGCTGGATCAACTGGCTGAAGGCACCCTCGATCTGGGCGGCGCCAGTCTGGGTGTGCTGGACGGGCAGATTCAATTGGAGCCCGCCACCATCGACCTGGGCGAGACGCAGCAGCGCCTGATAGCGAGGGTAGAAGGTGTCGAACTGGCGCGGCTTTTTGAGGTCTACCCGGCGGAGGGGTTGAGTGGGCGAGGCACGTTGGATGGACGCTTCCCGGTAAGCCTGGTGAACGGCAAGCTGTTGATTGAAGAAGGGCAGTTGCAAGCCCGTCAACCAGGGGGCATTTTGCGCTATCAGGCCCAGCAGCTGCAGGACATGGCCGCCAGCAACCCCAATCTGGAGCAATTGGCCGTCGTTCTGGATGACTTTCGCTATCGCGTATTGGCCAGCGATGTGTCCTATGATGAGCAGGGTGTGTTGATGTTGGGGTTGCGTCTGGAAGGCAGTAATCCGGCGTTTCAACAGGGCCGCCAGGTGAATCTGAATATCCAGCTGGAAGAGGATATTCCAGCGCTGCTGACCAGCCTGCAGTTGAGTGGGCAGGTGAGCGATATCATCAGGAAGCGGATCGAGCAGCGTTATCTGCAGCAAAGCAGTCCATGACAGGAGAGAACCATGTGGCGTCTGACAATAGTGGCGGTGGCTGTTGCGGTATTGACCGCCTGTACGCCGACGGTACAGCTGGCTGCGCCCAGCGATCCGATCAATATCAACCTGAATGTGAAGATTCAGCATGAAATTTACATCAAGGTCGACAAGGAGCTGGACTCGCTGTTCAGCGAATCCAGCGGATTGTTCTAGGAGAGAAACCCCATGCGAATGAGTATGCGAATGGTCAGCCTGTTGCTGGCTCTGGTGGTAAGCGCCCCGGTGCTGGCGCTGAGCTTGAATGAAGCCATGTCCGCCCTGCCGACAGCCAAGGCGGCCGGCCAGCTGGGCGAGCAGCCCGACGGTTATCTGGGCGTAGTCAGCCCGGGCGGGAATGCGGCGGCGATTGCCAAACAGATAAACGATGCCCGCCGTCAGGAATATCAACGGCTGGCCGGGGAAAACAACATCCAGTTGCGGGATGTGGAATCCATGGCTGGCAAGAAGGCGCTGGAGCGCACGCCGTCAGGCCAGTACATCATGCTCAACGGCGTGTGGATGAAGAAATAGCGGTTACAGCCGTAACCGTTCGGTCTCGGTGAACTGCTCCTGCAGCAGGGCGTTCACCGCAGCCTGACGTTCGTTATCCGCCAACCCGGGGTGGGCCAGCAGGCTGTCCCGTTCCTGATTGAACCGGTCTACCCGCTGACGCCATTCGGCCCGGCGTTGATCCAGTGCCTCCAGCCGCTCGGTTGCCTCCGGCCCCAACAAGCCCATACGCAATTGGCGAACGGCTGCCTCGCCGGCGCCGGCTTCACGCAGGGCGAGCGTCTGCTCGCGTAAATCGTTCTGAATCTGCGGCACCAACAATTGTTGCATCTCGTCGGGCAGGTTCTCCCGCAACGCCTCAATGGCCAGTGCCTTCTGCGGCTCGTCCATTGACGAGTCATGCTGGATAGCCAGCCGCTCAAGGTTGAAGTGGTTGTAGATCTCCTCACCGGCAAAGAACGCCTCATGCACCTCGCGGCTGAACAGCGAGGCGCGCAGGCGCTGTACTGCCTGCTCTCTGGCAAGCAGGTCATCCAGACTTTCGCTGACCGGAAACCGACTCTCCAGTTCGGCCAACTGCTGTTGATAATCCAGATAGGTATCCAGCATGGCCAGCGCCTGGCCCAGCGCTGGCTCAGCCAGCTGCTCGGTCAGGTAATGCCGAATCCGTTGCGTGGCGGCGGCACTGGATTCTTCTCCGATCAGACTGAGGAAGTAATCGAACAGATGACGGATCTGGCTGGTGATCAACAGATTGCCATGGGCATCGACAGCCAATTGACCATCCACGCTGGTGCCGCGGACGCTGGGCGGCAGCTCAGATGCGGGCGGTACGGCAGTATTGTCGTGCTGGATCAACAGGGGGGCCGGACTACCGGCCACCTGCTCGACGTACGCCGGCGCGATCTGTGCGGTGGGTGTTGTGCTCTCGTCCCCGGAAAACAGATACCAGCTCAACAGTAGCGCGCTGGTAAAAAGCGGGAGATAGATGATGAATTTCATGAATGTCCTGCCAACAGATACTGAAACAGGCCCGTTGCCGGGCCTGTGTGAGGTTAAAGTCCGGCGTTCTTCAGACGGTTTGCCTGTTGACGGTACACGCTCACAGGATCCGTTTCGAAGATGCTGGTCAGACCGAAGAACTGATTGACCTCATCCAGATGGTTCATGCGGTAATTGTCGCGGATCACCATGCCCATCCGTGAGCTACAACGCCCTACCATGCCGTCATTGGCTTCGCCTTTGGGAAAGGTCTTGGACGCGACGACCATCATCAGATCGGAAGGATCCAACAGGTTGGTAGAGGGACTGGTACCGCTCCAGGAGTAGTAGCGCACATTATTGACCTTGTACTGCCCCTCTCCGCAGGCGGTAGTCGGAATGCCCTGAGGGTACTTGGCATTGAAGCGTGCGGCGCCTTCGGAATACAGCGCTTCCAATGAGCCCAAAGAGTTCATTGGGGTATCAATCGGGCTATTGGACAGGAAGTTGATCAGCTTACCCGCGGCGTTAACCAGTTCCGCAAGCAGGGACTCGCCGGCAGAGCCTTCGGGAATCTGGCGCAGGAAGTCAGCCAGCGCAGAGCCCCGGTGAGGTGCGCCGATACTGGTAACAGAGGCGACCAGATCAGGGCGAACCGCGGCCACATAGCGAACGGTCGGGCCGCCATGACTGTGCCCGAACAGGTTGACCTTGGCCTTGCCGGAAATGGCTACAATATCTTCTACCTGCTCCAGCAATTGCTCGCCCCGTGCCTCCGAGGTATCCAGCTGGCTGACCTGAGTGATATAGACGGTAGCGCCATCCTTGCGCAGCGCCTGAGGTATGCCATACCAGTAGTCGATGCCGAGCATGCTGTCCCAACCGAGCATGCCGTGTGCAAGCACGATGGGGTATTGGGTTTTGGTGTAACCGGAGGAGGAACTGAACCAGGACGCTTGTGTCTGGCCGGCCATGCCCATGGCGACGATCAGCCCGGCGGTGGCCAGCGTGAAACGGGTCTTCTTCATGGATTTATTACCTCAGTTTATTCTTGTAATTATTCAGAGCTCTGAGTCAGACAGAGACCACCAGAGCATAGCCAGTGCTCTGCGAGTTGCGCTGCTGTGGAACCTTTCGGGCAGTAAGTGACCAATAAGTCGAGTGCTCTGGCACCTCATTATTCATCAGAATGATCCGACGAGAGGTGGCTTTGCGATTGACGATCAATCGACTGCTACCTCACAAAAATGCGTTCTCGTACCGCTTTCACCGATTCTATCTGATAGTCTGGCGACGAAGCCTCAGGTGGGCATTAAGGGATGAAAACCATGCTATTTGGTAGCTTTCTCAATGGATACGCGTTCTGGCTGCTGCTCGGCCTGGCATTATTGATTTCTGAATTCTTTGTGCCGGGCGTGGTAGCGGTGTTCTTTGGTATTGGTGCATTGGTGGTCGGATTGCTGACCCTGGCGGGCGTGATTGACAGCCTGGCGATGCAGTTATTGTGCTTTGGGCTGATCAGCCTGGTGGCTTTGTTCGGCTTGCGCCGGCACTGCACCCGCTGGCTCAAGGGCATGGTCGGAGGGCGTGCTGCGCTCGACCTGGATAACGCCGGCTTGGTAGATCAGCGGGTCATTGTATTGACCGACTTCATCGATGGTATTGGCCACGTGCAGCTAAATGGCGCCAAATGGGACGCAGAATCCAGCGAGCCACTGCGTGCTGGCGACAGTGCCTGGGTGACCGGTTTCAGCGGCATCGTATTGCGGGTCAGCCGTCGCCACGATAACGCCTGAGCATCCTGATAAAAATCCGAAATAGAACAGGGAGTGACATATGGAAACCGCAACACTGATAGCGCTGGCGTTTCTGGTGCTGATTATTATCACCGTCGCCAAAACAGCACAGATTGTGCCGCAGCGATCCGCGTACGTCGTTGAACGGCTGGGGAAATACGCTACAACGCTGGAAGCGGGCTTTCATCTTCTGATCCCCTTTGTTGACCGCATCGCTTATCGCCACACGATGAAAGAAGAAGCCATTGATGTGGATCGCCAAGCCTGCGTTACCAAGGACAACATCCAGGTGGTGGTCAATGGCGTGATCTACCTGCAGGTGGTCGACCCCAAGGCGGCCAGTTACGGTATTGCTGACTACCGCTACGCCGCGATGCAACTGGCACAGACCACCCTGCGCTCGGTCATCGGCAAGATCGATCTGGACAAGACCTTCGAAGAGCGCGAGGCGATCAACGTGCAGGTCGTGGATGCACTGGACGAAGCTGCCAGGCCGTGGGGCGTCAAGGTGCTGCGCTACGAGATTGCTGATATCGAGTTGCCGGCGACCATTCTGGATGCACTGGAGAAACAGATGCGCGCCGAGCGGGAACGCCGCGCGGTGGTAGCCCAGTCCGAAGGTGAGCGCGAGGCCAAGATCAACGTCTCCGAAGGGATCAAGCAGGAAACCATCAACCTGTCGATCGCGGACAAGGAGCGCCAGATCAACGAGGCCGAAGGTAAGGCACGGCAGATCGAACTGGTTGCCAAGGCCACGGCCGACGGCCTGCGTATGGTGGCCGATGCTATTACCACCGAGGGTGGCAAGGACGCGGTGGCCCTGCGTGTAGCCGAGCAATACGTCACCGAATTCGGCAAGCTGGCCAAGACCAATAACACCATGATCCTGCCGGCGGAATTGAGCAATATCGGTTCGGCGGTGGCGGCAATCACCAAAACCCTGGATACCGTGAAACAGTAAGCTGTAGCGGCGCCGCCTCGCTGAAGGCGGCGCCGTTGCGCCTGTCAGTCAACGCTGTCATACCGCTGTTATCTGCCTGGGGCATGCTTTTCCAAGCAGCTCAGCAGGCCTTCGATTCAGCAGGGTGCGGTTGAACAGCGTCGGTAAATGCAGTAAGTTAACTGCAGATCAATGGAGAATCCCATGTCAGTCAGTACACGCAAACAGCATCAAGTCCCTCCGGCGCAAGCCGTAGAGTCTGCTGCGCGTGTGGGTACTTCTACTTATTTTTACGGATATTGGTTTAGCCAAGGGCTGAGCTGATTCCGATCAGGCGGCCCACTCAGAACCGGCCGCCCACCGCACTAATCAGAAACCCCCGGTCGGCCATCCGATCGGGGGTTTTGTTTTTTCGGCCTCAATGGCCTGAATAACTCAGAGGATTGAAACATGAACAACTACTTTACTTATTCCTACCGTTACTGCAGCTGGCGATTTAGTGGTCGTGCCCAGGACGACCAGACATTACTTCGACTACCACGATAGAGCGCCGCGCGGACTTAACCGTGCGGCTAAGGACAGCACTGATGACATCTTCCATATCCGCCCTGCAGCTTTCCGTTGTGCACAGCATCGAATCGGCACAACCTGACCAGCGTCGTACGTGCCCCCTGCCGACCCCGGCCGTTCTTCGCCAGCGTCTGCCCCTGGGAAATTCATTGGCCCAGCAGGTTCAAACTCAGCGCCAGGCCATTCGAGAAATTCTCGATGGCCACGACCCACGATTGCTGGTGGTGGTCGGCCCCTGTTCCATTCATGACGCCGAGGCGGCGCTTGATTACGCTCAACGGTTGGCCGAACTGGCGCCCAAAGTGGCTGATCAAATGCTGTTGGTAATGCGCGCCTACATCGAAAAACCCCGCACAACGGTGGGCTGGAAAGGCCTGGTTTATGATCCGCAGTTGAATGGCAGCGGCGACATGGCAGGCGGCTTGGAGCTGTCCCGTCGGCTGATGTTGCAGATGATTGAATTGGGTTTGCCGTTGGCCAGCGAGCTATTACAGCCGCTGGTGGCAGGTTATGTCGATGATCTGCTGGGCTGGGCCGCTATTGGCGCCCGCACCAGCGAATCACAGATCCACCGGGAACTGGTCAGCGGCCTGGATATGGCGGTCGGCTTCAAGAACGGTACCGACGGCAGCATGGGTATTGCCATCGATGCCATGCGCTCAGCGGCTCATCCGCACGAACATTTCGGCATGGATGATCTGGGCCGCCCGGCGCTGGTCGAGACCGCCGGCAATCCGGATACCCATCTGGTGCTGCGCGGTGGTAACCAGGGGCCGAACTTTGATGCGCTCAGCGTAGCGGCGGCACGCAATGCGCTGGTTAAAGCCGGTATTCAGCCCAGCATCATGATCGATTGCAGCCATGCCAATAGTGGAAAGGATCCGCTGCGTCAGCCGGCGGTGTTGCAGAATGTCATCGATCAGCGTCTGGCAGGAGACAGCAGCCTGCGGGCGGTGATGTTGGAAAGCCATTTGTTTAATGGCAGCCAACCATTGTCAGGCGAGCTGCAATACGGTGTGTCCATTACTGACGGCTGCCTGGGCTGGGCCGGTACTGAGCAATTGTTGTTGGATGCAGCTGAACAACTGCGTTGAGTGCGGGGCGTCCGGTGGATGCCCCTGAAAATCCCGGCTTGATTGTGGAGTAATCCTTGAGTCCGTCTATAGCGCCGCATACGGCTACTGGATGGGCCTTTGCGGATGGATTATCCCGCGCTAGGGTGGATAAACCAATAATTACAATCAAGCCGAGGAGGCGCAGTATGGGCATGAGTGAACAATTTTCCTGGCTGGATTCCTATCCTGAGGGTTTGCGCTGGGACACCGAGCTGGCGACTGGCCCGGTGCCGTCCTTGCTGGAGCAGACGGTGCAGATGTTCCCCGATAACCCGGCAATTGACTTCCTCGGTCACAAACTCAGTTATCGCCAGTTGGACAATCTGGTCCGTCGGGCAGCCCATGGTCTGCAGCAATTGGGTGTTGGGCCGGGTGTTCATGTGGGCCTGTACCTGCCCAATACTCCGCATTATTTCATCAGCTTCTTCGGCGTGTTGCGCGCCGGCGGCACTGTGGTCAACTATTCGCCGCTGGACGCCGAGCGCACGCTTGGCCACAAGATAGAGGACAGTCAGACCGACATCATGTTGACCCTTGATCTGGCGGCGCTCTATCCGCGTATGGCCGGGCTGGTAGGCAAAAGCCGTCTGCAGCATATGGTGGTGGGCCGGTTCACCGAGTTCTGCGGTGCGGTGAGGGCAGAGCAAGCTGAGCAGATGGGCCCATCGGTCGATGTCCAGTGGAACAGCAGCACCAGTTCATTCGCCAGTCTGCTGGATAACCAGGGCAGCTATGAAGCGCATCCGCTGGCCGATCCGGCAACCGCGTTGGCCGTGCTGCAGTACACCGGCGGCACAACCGGCGCCCCCAAGGGCGCTATGCTCACGCATGCCAATCTTACTGCCAGTTGCTCGCAGTTACAGGCAATCCTCGATGAATCCCTCAAGGCCGGGCAGGAGCGCGTGTTAGCGGTATTGCCGCCATTTCACATCTACGCGCTGATGATCAACATGTTGTTCAGTGTGCGCACGGGGGCAGAGGTCTATCTGCATCCGCGCTTTGATGCGGAAACCGTATTGCGGGAGATTCATCACAACCGCATTACCACCTTCCCCGGCGTGCCGACCATGTTCATCGGTTTGCTGGCCCATCCGCTAACCGCACAGCTGGATCTGACCTCGCTCAAGCTCTGCAACTCCGGAGGCGCACCGCTGCCGTTGGAAGTGCAGCAGCGTTATTCGGACATGGCCGGCTGCGCCCTGCGCGAGGGCTGGGGCATGACCGAAACCACCACCACCGGCACCTTCACTCCGCGAGATGCGGAGGCGCGTCCGGGTTCCTGTGGCATGCCGGTGCCGGGTGCAAAAATGCGTATTGCGCCGCTGGATGGCTCGGCAGGCAGCCTGGCGCCGGGTGAAAAGGGAGAGGTGTGTATTGCCGGGCCGAACATCACCGCCGGTTACTGGAAACGTCCCGACGCTACCGCCGAGGCAATGACCGAGGATGGTTACCTGCGTACAGGGGACATCGGCTACATGGACGAGGACGGCTGGGTGTATATCGTTGACCGCACCAAGGACATGATCCTGTGCAGTGGCTATAACGTGTACCCCCGGGTGATCGAGGAAGCAATTTATGAGCACCCCTCGGTGGAGGAAGTGTCGGTGATTGGCATCGACGATCCCTATCGCGGGCAAGCGCCGAAAGCCTTTCTCAAACTCAAGGCAGGATCCGCTCCATTGGACTTCCTTGAGCTGCAGGCCTTTCTCTCCTCGCGCCTGGGTAAACACGAACGGTTAGTGGCGATGGAAATCCGCGATGCGCTACCACGCACTCCGGTGGGCAAGCTATCCAAGAAGGAGCTGGTTGACGAGGAGCGTAGCAAATCAGCGACGGCCTGACAGAGGGCAGAACGCCCGGGTAACGCGGGCCGCTGAGCGGGCCCGCGTATGCTTCGGTTATTGACTGTGCAGCCGGGCGGCTAAGGCGTTCAGTTCAGCGGACAGCTCCTGCAGCGTTTCGCTGGCCTGGGCGGTATATTCCACCTGTTGCTGGTTGGTCGCAGCAATATCGGTAATTTCAGTAATATTGCGTGAAATATCCTCGGATACGCTGGTCTGCTCCTCGGCTGCCGTGGCGATTTGACGGTTCATATCCCGAATCGATTCCACCGCCCGGGCGATCTGCTGCAGACTGTTTCCGGCCAGTGTCACCTGCTGCATGCTGTTGTCGCTGCTGGCGCGGCCTGCATCAATCGCCTTCACTGCCTGCTGAGCGCCCTGTTGCACGCTGGTGATGATCTGCTGGATTTCATGGGTCGATTCGCTGGTACGTCTGGCTAGCGTGCGTACCTCGTCGGCGACCACGGCAAAACCACGTCCCGCTTCACCCGCTCGGGCGGCTTCAATGGCTGCGTTCAGCGCCAGCAGGTTGGTCTGCTCAGCAACGCTCTGAATCACTTCCAGTACCTTGCCAATGCGATGGCTGTCGCCCTCCAACTGACGGATAACCTCGGTGCTGTGTTGCACTTCCTGCAGCAGGTTTTGCATTGAGTCGATGGCGTTGTTCATGGTTTGCCGGCCTTCGCGAGCGCTGTCATCGGCCGCATTGGCGGCACCGGCTGCATCTGCTGCGTGGCGCGCAACTTCAGCGGCGGTGGCGGCCATTTCCTGAATGGCTGTGGCCACCTGGTCGGTGCGCGAGAACTGCTCGCGACTGCCGTGAGCCATCTTTGTCGCAACACTATTCAGTCCGCCGCTGGCCTGATCCAGTTCGCGGGTACTGTGGTTCAGCCCGACAGCGGTATCACGCAGGAAGCAGCGCAACTGGTCGGCTGAGCGTGCCAGAATCCCCAGCTCATCGGTTCGCCGGTTGGCGATAGGCTCATCGAACCGGCCCATGGCCAATTCTTCCATATGCCCGACCAGATCGGTAATGGGTGTGACCAGCCGGCGGCTGAGCAGCACGCTGGCCAGAATCGAAATAAACAACGCGCTGCCAAGCAGAATGACGATGCCCAAAATGACGGTACGCAGGGTGGCTTCGCGAATGCGCTGTGCTTCGCTGGCGGCGAACTGATGAAGTTCATCGGCCAGTCGTCCCAGTTGCTGGGTGGTCTCCCGATCAATACCCCGAAGCACGCTGTCCCCAGCGATCGGATCGCGGTCGCTGTCGACGAAGCGCTGCAGTCCACTCCGATACTGCGGCCCCAGCTGCCCATGCATGTCACGCAATGCCGTGACTCGCCGCTGCAGGTCTTCTTCAATATCCAGCGCGCCGATCTGCGTCAGCAGCGTCTGTACTCGGGTTTCACTCGCCTGGAACTGGCTCCAGTAACGATCAAGGTCGGCCTGATCAGCACCCCGCAGCAGGACGTTTTTCCACTCCTGTACCTGCTCCTTGAACGCCACATTGGCATCGCTGACCAGATCTGCTGTGGCCAATGGGCCTTCAATGAGGGTCCGGTAGTTGCGCAGTTCCACTGCCAGGGCCAGGACGCTGGCGATGGAGATCACCAGCATCAGCAATAGACTGCCAACCAGCAGAGTCAGACTCTGCAAGCGTAAGGAGGACATGAAGCGCATAACAATCTCTTTTACGGGGTGAGCGGCGAAGCACCCGCCGCTGGTCAGTCAGTGGCAGGTCGGTGATGTTTTTTATTGGATTGGATAGCTATCGGCTGGTAGCCCAAAAAACTTTAACCCATACTGGCTAGCCTTGCTAAGACTCCCTAACATATGGAGCCGTCACATACGGCCACTGCAGACGAGACATCGCCTACACATGAACCACGCTCTATCGGATACACCGCAACATAAGCCCCGCCCCTTCGTCGACCTGCTGGTCAGTATTGTGATCCCTTCGGTGATCCTGATGAAATTCAGCGGCGAGGCCAATCTTGGTCCGCATCAGGCATTGATTCTGGCGCTGGCCTTTCCCCTGGGCTGGGGACTGTTCGAGCTGGTGCGCTACCGCAAGTACAACTTCATCGCGGCCTTGGGCGTTATCAGCGTATTCCTGACCGGGGGCATCGGTCTGCTGGAGCTGGATCCGCAGTGGCTGGCGATCAAGGAAGCTGCAGTGCCCGGCATCATTGGCCTGGCGGTGCTGTATTCTACCCGCACGCGTTATCCGCTGATCCGCACCCTGCTCTACAACGAGAAGGTGCTGAATGTACAGCGCATTGATGAGCGGCTGGAGGAGCGGGGTCTCAAGGACGTTTTTGAGCAGCGTCTACTCAAGGCGACCTACTTTCTGGCGGGCACCTTCTTCTTTTCCTCATTCATGAACTACATGGTTGCCAAATGGATCGTCGTCAGCCCGGCAGGCACCGAAGCGTTCAACGCCGAGTTGGGGCGCATGACCCTGGTGAGCTATCCGATGATCGCTATCCCATCGATGATCATGATGATGGCCATCCTGTTCTACCTGTGGCGAACCATCCATGGTCTCACCGGGTTGAAAATGGAAGATATTGTCGCGGTACAGAAGTAATCACGCCCTTCGTATTCAGCGATTGATGGCGCTCAGTGCCTGACGCAAGCGTGCTACTGCGCCATCGATATCCTGCAATTTATCCAGACCGAACAGGCCGATGCGGAAGCTCTTGAAATCGGCGGGCTCATCGCACATCAGCGGTACGCCGCTGGCGGTTTGCAGGCCGAGTGCGCTGAATGCGCTGCCGCTGTGGATCGCGTCGTTGTCGGTGTAACTGACCACCACGCCGGGCGCCTGAAAGCCCGCTGCGGCGACACTGCGGATACCCTTCTCCTCAAGCAATGCGCGCACGGCCTTGCCCAGTTGCTGTTGCGCCTGCATGACCCTGTCGAAGCCGACGTCGGCGGTTTCCAGCATGGTGTCACGGAAGGCCTTCAGCGCATCGGTGGGCAGGGTGGCATGGTAGGCGTGGCCGCCGTTTTCATAGGCCTGCATGATCTGCAGCCATTTCTTCAGATCACAGGCGAAGCTGTTGCTGCTGGTCTGCTCGATACGCTCCAGCGCCCGTTCGCTGAACATGACCAGGGCGCAGGAGGGGGAAGCGCTCCAGCCCTTCTGTGGCGCGCTGATCAGCACGTCCACGCCACACGCCTGCATATCGACCCACAGGGTGCCTGAAGCAACGCAGTCCAGCACAAACAGGCCGCCCACGGCATGTACGGCATCGGCTACCGCTCGCAGATAATCGTCCGGCAGCAGAATGCCCGAGGCGGTTTCCACGTGGGGGGCGAAGACCAGGGCGGGTTTGTCGGCGTGAATGCGTGCTACGACCTCGTCAATCGGTGCCGGAGCGAAGGGTGCCTGGCTGCCTTCGCCGATCTGGCGTGCCTTGAGTACGATTTCTTCAGCGGGCAGTTCGGCGGCGGCCAGGATCTGGCTCCAGCGATAACTGAACCAACCGTTGCGCAGTACCATGCAGCGCTGATCGCGGGCGAACTGGCGAGCCACCGCTTCCATGCCATAGGTGCCACCACCGGGTACCAGGGCGACGCCGTCGGCGTTGTAGACCTTTTTCAGCGTGGTCGATATGTCGCGCATGACCTGTTGAAAGGCGGCGGACATATGGTTGAGCGAGCGATCGGTGAAGACCACGGAATATTCGAACAGGCCATCAGGATCGATATCGGGAACCAGGGTGGACACAGGCGATGCTCCTCAGTAAAGAAATCGCCGGCATGGCCGGCGATAAAACGTCAATGGATGCCTGAAACCCTATCCCAATTCGGGGGGATTGCAAATGCTGCTTATTTCCGTGTGAGATGAAAGAAGAAATCGGTAGGCTTGCCCTTGATGTCGCCCAATCCGATGACCACGTCATCGTTCACCTTGCGGAAATAGTCCATGATCGGCTGGCTGTCATAGATCAGTGCTGCGGAGACGGTGCCGTCGAACTCCACGTGGCGCATCTGTGCTGCGCCGAGCCGATCATAGGTGACGATCTCGCCCTCGGCATTGGTCACCAGCAGCGGTTCGACATGGGTGGTTGAGGTGAAGCGTTTGCCGTACCAGTTGATTGGATCGGGCTCGATCCCGCCATCAAACTTGCCGCCTTTCCAGGTGCCGACCATGAAGTCGGTATCCACTGGCTGCAGTTGTTTGAACAGGGGCATGAGCGTCTCCGCGGAGTAGGCCTGGCCGCTGGCGATCATGTCCAGCCATTGCTGTTCCACATCGCCCGCCTGGCTATGGCCAGCGAGGAGGGTGGAGAGGCCGATGGCGGCCAGTGTGGTTGTTATTGTTTTCATGATGCTTCCCTTGTGATGTCCGGGGTCTGGACAGTCGTCTAGCCGGTACAGAGCTTCCAGCAGGCATCTCTCGCAGCGTTGATATCCGCATCGCTCAACTGAATATGACCATCGCGCTCGGCCTTGATCAGATTGACGAAGGCACCCCACACCAGCGTCATCAATACCTCTGCACGCAGGTCGCTGCGGAATATGCCGCGCTTCTGCAATGTTCGGTACTGCGCCAGGATGGGCGACAGCGCCTCGTGCTCCAGTTGTCGGCTGGCGGCATCAAGGTAGGGGCGGTGATCCTGTAGCTCCATGAAGCGGTAGGCATCCGGTGCTTCACGGGTAAACAGCACCATGCGCCGCCAGACTTCATCAAACAGCTCCCGGGTAGGGCGCTGGAAGTCGAGATTGCTGTACAGGCGTTGATTAATCGCTACCTTCTGCTCACGGAACAGCTCATTGACCAGCAGTTCCTTGCTTTCAAAATAGCGATAGATAGTGCCGGTACCCACCTTGGCCTGTTGGGCCACAACCGGCATCGGTACGCCGTTGACGCCGCCTTCGGCAAACACGTTGAGTGCGGCCTGGAGGATGGCGCTGCGCTTGTCCTTGATCCGCGGTCGGGTGGTGCTGACCGGGGCCTGTGTCTCGTTATCAGCGGTGCTGGAATGATTATTCATTGCTGCATTCTAACCGCTTCTGACTGTCTGTACAGGTCATGTACCGGCGCTCCACAGGTGGGGTGGAAGGCGATCAGAAATTGGTGCTGCTCCTTGGTTAGGCCTGTGTTCTCGAAGTCCATGTGCACATTGCACGCCACCAGGTCGTATATCTCGACTTTGTTCTGACTCATTTGCATCAGCCTGGCTTGTTGTTTGCAATAGAATGAATGTTCATTCGTTATCGAGAATAACGCTGGAGAATGTGTTTGCCAAGGGAAAGATCACGGTGGCAGACCGATAACCAATGCGGGGAGTGATGCGGAATCCGCTGCGCGGATCAAATTGACCCCGGTAACGCTTGCCGATACCGGGGCTGGGACAGCTAGCGGGGCCGGACAGCCTGTCGCTCGTCGGGCGGAGGCATACGATTGCGCTGTTCGGCACGGCGGAAGATGAACCAGATCAGCAGCGTGAACAGGGCAACAGCGAAGAGGATGACGCTGGCAATGGCGTTGATCTCCGGTTTTACACCCAGGCGTACCGCAGAGAAGATTTCCATGGGCAGGGTGGTTGAGCCGGGGCCGGAAACGAAGCTGGCCAGTACCAGGTCATCCAGTGACAGGGTAAAGGACAATAACCAGCCGGCGATGATCGACGGGGCAATCATAGGCACGGTAATCAACAGGAACGTTTTCCATGGTGGCGCGCCCAGATCCAGCGCGGCTTCTTCGATCGATTGATCCAGCTCGCCGAGGCGACTGCTGACAATGATCGCAACGTAGGCGACCGCGAAGGTGGTATGAGCGATCCAGATGGTCAGCATGCCGCGATCAAAACTGATGCCCAGCAGGTATTCCATTACCTGAGCCAGCGCCACGAACAGCAGCAGCAAGGACAGCCCGGTGATGACTTCCGGCATCACCAGCGGCGCAGTGACCATGCCGGAAAACAGCGTGCGACCGCGAAAATGTTTCAGGCGGGTCATGGCGAAGGCGGCGAGCGTACCCAGCGCCACGGCGGCCGTGGCGGTATAAAACGCGATCTGCAGACTGCGTCTGACCGCATTCATCAGCTGGGTGTTATCCAACAGGCCCAGGTACCAGTGCACGGACCAGCCGCCCCATACGGTTACCAGTCGCGACGCATTGAAGGAGTAGATCACCAGGATGACCATTGGCAGGTAGAGAAACACCAGCCCCAGCCACAGCATGACGGTGGAAAAGTCCGGACGCTTCATGCCTTCTTCTCCATTTCCCGTGCCTGGTTGTAATGGAACAGGGTGATCGGGATCAACAGCAGCGCCAGCATGACGATAGCCAGCGCCGATGCTACCGGCCAGTCGCGGTTGTTGAAGAATTCCTGCCACAACACTTTACCGATCATCAGGGTTTCCGGACCGCCGAGCAGCTCCGGCACAACAAATTCGCCCACCACCGGAATGAACACCAGCATGGAGCCGGCAATAATGCCCGCCCGGGACAGCGGCACGGTTACTTTCCAGAATGCCTTGATACGGCCCGCACCCAGATCCAGTGCGGCTTCCAGCAGGGTCTGATCATGTTTGACCAGGTTGGCATAGAGCGGCAGCACCATGAACGGCAGGTAGGCATATACCAGGCCTATATACACTGCGGTATTGGTATTGAGGATCTGCAGCGGTGCATCGATGAGGCCCAGCGATTGCAGTGTGGAGTTAAGCAGGCCGTTGCTGCTCAGAATGCCCATCCAGGCATATACCCTGATCAGCAGTGCGGTCCAGGTTGGCATCATGATCAACAGCAGGTAGACCAGTTGGCGATCCTGGGGCGCCCGCGCAATGGCATAGGCCATCGGGTAGCCCAGCCCCAGACACACCAGGGTGGTGATCAGCGCGATCTTCAAGGAGCCGAGATAGGCTGCGTAATACAGACTGTCCTGACTCAGAAAGATGTAATTGCCCATGTTCAGGACAATGGTCAGCGTCTGGTTGGCGTACTCGAACAGCCGCTCATAGGGCGGGATGGCAATCGCCGCCTGAGAAAAGCTGATCTTCAGAACAATAACGAAGGGCAGCAGAAAGAACAGGAACATCCACAGGTAGGGGATGCTGATGACCAGAGTCTTGCCATTGGGCAGAGGCAGGTGTCTTCTCATGTCGGGAGTACCACGCCGCCGTCATCGTCCCAGCTGATATAGACCTTATCCTCCCAGGTCGGCCGCGGCAACCGGCGCTCGGAGTTGGCAAAGAAGGCCTGCACCATCTTGCCGCTGTCCAGCTTGATGAAATATACCGAATGGCCGCCGAGATAGGCGATGTCGTGCACCTGGCCGTGGGCCCAGTTGTATTCCTGCTCGGGCTGCTCGGTGGTGACAAACACCTTTTCCGGGCGTAGCGCATAAATAGCGCTCTTGTCCTGGGCACGGGTGGTAACCCCGTGGCCCAGATAGATCTGTCGATCCAGCTGCGGACAGTCGATGATCACATGGTCTTCCATGTCAGCGACGATCTCGCCCTCGAAGATGTTCACGCTGCCGACAAATTCAGCGACGTGGCGGCTGACCGGGCTTTCATAAATGTCCATGGGCGTACCAACCTGAACAATCCAGCCCTGATCCATGATGGCAATGCGTTGGGCCATGGTCATGGCCTCTTCCTGGTCGTGGGTCACCAGGATGCAGGTCACGCCGACCCGCTCGATGATCTCTACCAGTTCCAGCTGCATCTGTGAGCGCAGTTTCTTGTCCAGCGCGCCCATGGGCTCATCCAGCAGCAGTAGTTTGGGACGCTTGGCCAGCGAGCGAGCCAGCGCTACACGCTGGCGCTGACCCCCGGATAGCTGGTGTGGTTTGCGCTTGGCAAACTTGCTCATGTGCACCAGCTTGAGCATCTCCTCGACGCGCTCGGTGATGTCCTGCTTGCTCAGCTTGTCCTGTTTCAGTCCAAAAGCAATATTCTGTTCCACGGTCATGTGCGGAAACAGGGCGTAGGACTGGAACATCATGTTGATAGGCCGCTTGTGCGGCGGCAGGTCGGTGATGTTCTGGCCGTCGAGCAGCACCCGGCCTTCGCTGGGTTTCTCGAAGCCGGCCAGAATGCGCAGCAGGGTGGATTTACCCGAACCTGAACCGCCAAGCAGGGCAAAGATTTCGCCCCGGTTGATCGTCAGCGTTACGTCATCCACTGCCAGCGAATCATCAAATTGCTTGCTGATTCGCTCGATCTTGACGAACGGTACCGGCTCGTTCTTGGCCATGGCCTGTTTCATGGCCCCCGCTGCACCCACCATAAACTACTCCCCCAACAAGTTAGGTAGTCCGTGAAAACGTAACGAGCACAATCGCTTTCATGGACTGCCGAGGGGCCGCATGGCGGCCCGATAGTTTCAGCGTCCCGACTTGATCCTGTTCCAGGCGCGGGTGATGATCCGTTGCGACGCCAGCGGGCGAGGTTCAGCCACATACAACTTGGCCATTACCTCGTCGGTGGGATAGATCGCAGGGTCGCTCAGCACCTCGGGGTCAACAAACTCGTTGGCCGCCAGGTTGGGGTTGGCGTAAGCCACGTAATCGGTAATGGGTGCGACTACTTCCGGACGCAGGATGTAGTTGATGAAGGTATGAGCGCTGTCGGCATTGGGCGCATCCTTGGGAATGGCCATCATGTCGAACCAGAGGGCGGTGCCTTCCTTGGGAATGGTGTAACCGATATTGATGCCGTTTTCGGCTTCCTCGGCGCGGGCTGCCGCCTGAAAGATGTCACCGGAATAGCCGGCCGCGACACAGATCTCGCCGTTGGCCAGGTCAGAGATATAGCGTGAGGAGTGGAAGTAGGCGATATGCCCACGCACGCTCATGAGCAGCTCTTCGGCCTTTTTCAGATCGTCAGCATTATTACTGTTGGGATCCAGGCCCAGATACTGCAGCGCGGAGGTCAGCATCTCATCGCCGGAGTCGAGCATGGAAATACCGCAGCTGGCCAGCTTGGCAGCAATTTCCGGGTTGAACATCAGATCCCATGAATCGGTCGGTGCATCTTCACCGAGGATGGCCTGCACCTTGTCGATGTTGTAACCGATGCCGTTGGTGCCCCACATGTAGGGAATGGAATACTGGCTGCCGGGATCAATGCTTTCCATGTCGTCCATCAACTCGGGGTTGAGGTTCTTCATGTTCGGCAGTTTGGCGTGGTCCAGCTTCTGGTATACCCCCGCCTCAATCTGTTTGGTCAGATAGTGGTTGGAGGGTATGACGATATCGAAGCCGGAGCGGCCGGTCAGCAGCTTGGCGTCCAGCACCTCATTGGAGTCGTAGACGTCGTAAGTCACCTTGATGCCGGTTTCCTTTTCGAAATTGGTAATGGTATCTTCAGCGATATAGTCGGACCAGTTGTAGATTTTCAGCTCGCCGGCAGCCTGCGCTACGCCAGCGGACAAACCGGTAACTGCCAAAGCCAGCAAAGTCTTGTGCATTGTCGATTTCATGCTTTCTCCTTACGAACGCCGTCCAGGATCGGACCGGGCTGTTCTCAATCGGGCCGGAACGGGCCAGCCGTTATCGGTTGATCAAACAACATCCGGAGAGTTTCCGGGTCTACTTCGCTACGAACGCTCCATGTGGCAGTTGGGCCGGGCCATGGGCCTGCTGACACACCATGACATGCATGGCGCCGGGGTCAGCAGAGCCTAGTGTATTCAAGCTCTGTTCGCTGGGATAGGGGATTCTCCCCAATTAGCACAACTGTTGTGCAGCCATGTTCAATGTGCCCCAGACCTTGTCAAATAACTCGTCTATTTCCTCCGGTTGAATCACCAGCGGTGGGGACATGATCAGGCTATCGCCTACGGCGCGCATGACCAATCCATTGCTGATGCTCAGGTCGCGACACAGCGTGCCGGCGGCTCCTTTACCAGGGAAACGCTCGCGACTGGCCTTGTCCTTGACCAACTCGATTGCACCAAGCATGCCAACTCCGCGCACCTGACCCACCAGCGGGTGTTCAGTCAGCGCCGCGATCTTCTGCTGCAGGTAGGGCCCGGCTTCGGTTCGAGCATAGTCGACGATGCCTTCTTCGCGGAGGATGCGCAGGTTTTCCAGCCCTACTGCGGCGGCTACCGGATGCCCGGAGTAGGTGTAGCCGTGGAAGAACTCGCCGCCATTGTCGATCAATGCGTTGGCAATCCGGTCGCCGACGATTACCCCGCCCATCGGCATATAACCGGAGGTCATGCCCTTGGCGATGGGCATCAGATCGGGCTTGATGTTGTAGTACTGGCTGCCGAACCATTCACCGGTACGGCCAAAGCCACAGATCACCTCGTCAACCACCAGCAGGATGCCGTACTGATCGACGATGCGCTGAATTTCAGGCCAATAGGTGGCTGGCGGTACGATGACGCCGCCCGCGCCCTGGATTGGTTCGGCAATAAAAGCCGCTACCTTGTCGGCACCCAGCTGCAGAATTCTTTCTTCCAGCTGCCGCGCTGCCCACAGACCGAACTCATCCTCGGCCATGTCGCCACCTTCGTCATACCAGTAAGGCTGCGCGATATGCACGATGCCGGGGATCGGCAGATCCCCCTGTTCATGCATGGCACTCATGCCCCCCAGACTGGCCCCGGCAACGGTTGAGCCGTGATAGCCATTGATACGGCTGATTACCGTCTTGCGCTCGGGCTGGCCTTGCAGATCCCAGTAACGGCGCACCATACGCAGCACAGTGTCGTTGGCCTCGGAGCCGGAACCGGTAAAGAACACCCGGTTCATATGGGCCGGAGCCTGCTCGACAATGGCACTGGCCAGCTCGACTGCCGGCGGATGGGTGCATTGGAAGAAACTGTTGTAATAGGGCAGCTCGAGCATCTGGCGGTGAGCGGCATCGGCCAATTCCCGGCGCCCGTAGCCAATATTCACGCACCAGAGCCCGGCCATGCCGTCGAGTAAGCGGTTGCCTTCACTATCCCACAGGTACACGCCGGAGGCGCGCTCGATGATGCGCGTGCCGCGCCCACCCAGATCCTTGTGGTCGGTAAAGGGATGCAGGTGATGCGCCGCATCCAGAGCCTGTAATTGGGCTGTGGTGAGTTTGCCTGCGGTGGTCAATGTCGGTACTCCTGTTATCCGTAGCCCTGGAAGCTGCCCTTGGTTCAGACGCTCAGCAGCAGGAACTCGCGCTCCCAGGAACTGATGACGCGTTTGTAATTCTCGTTCTCAACCCGTTTGACGGCGATATAGCCGCGGCAGAAATCCTTGCCGAGCACATCCTGCACGTCGCTGCATTGCTCCATACGTTCCAGTGCTGACTCCAGCGAGAAGGGCAGGCGCAGGTTGCGGCGTTCGTAGGCACGGCCCTCGACCGGTGCGCTGGGGGCGATGCGGTTGACCATGCCCAGATAGCCACACAGCAGGCTGCCGGCGATGGCGATATAGGGGTTGGCGTCAGCGCCGGGCAGGCGGTTTTCCAGGCGCATGTTCTCCGGTGTCGAGTCCGGTACCCGCAGGCCCGCGGTGCGGTTCTCTCTGCCCCACTCCACGTTGACCGGCGCCGAGGTATCGGGCAGGAAACGCCGGAACGAGTTCACGTTGGGCGCAAACAGCGGCAGCACCTCGGGGATATAGCGTTGCAGCCCGCCGATATGGTGCAGGAACAGCTCGCTCATGGTGCCGTCGGGGTTGGAAAAGATGTTCTTGCCGGTTTTGATGTCAATGATGCTCTGGTGCAGGTGCATGGCGCTGCCCGGCTCATTGGTGATCGGCTTGGCCATGAAGGTGGCCGCCACATCATGTTTGAGCGCCGCTTCGCGCATGGTGCGCTTGAACACCAGTACCTGGTCGGCCAGGTGCAGCGGGTCGCCGTGACGGAAGTTGATCTCCATCTGTGCGGTGCCTTCCTCGTGGATCAGGGTGTCCAGATCCAGTCCCTGGGCCTCGCTCCAGTCGTACATGTCCTCGAACAGCGGGTCGAATTCGTTGGCGGCGTCAATGGAGAAGGACTGGCGGCCGGTTTCCTGGCGGCCGGAGCGGCCGATGGGTGGCTGCAGCGGCAGATCCGGGTCATCGTTGCGCTTGGTCAGATAGAATTCCATCTCCGGTGCTACCAGTGGCTTCCAGCCTTTCTCTTCGTACAATCGCAGCACCTTCTTCAACAGATTGCGCGGCGACATTTCGATCGGTTGGCCCTGCTTGTCGTAGCAATCGTGGATGATCTGTGCGGTCGGCTCGATCGCCCAGGGCACCAGATAGATGCCGTCGTCATCCGGTTTGCAGATCATGTCGATATCGGCGGGGTCGAGCAGGTCGTAGTACACGTCGTCCTCGACATAGTCGCCGGTCACCGACTGCAGCAGAATGCTTTCGGGCAGGCGCATGCCTTTCTCTGACATGAATTTTGCCGTTGGAGCAATCTTGCCCCGGGCGATACCGGTGAGGTCGCTGACCATGCACTCGACTTCAGTAATTCTGTGTTCCTTCAAAAAGGCTTCAATCTTGTTCATACAGTCCTCATGGGCCGAGCCGCACGGGCTCGGCAGGCGTCACCAAACGCCTTGAATATACGCAGGTAAAAAGGGTTTTCCATGACCATCCACTCCGGGTGCCATTGCACACCGAGGGCGAAGGTGCTTGCTGAGCTGACGGAAAATGCCTCAATCAGTCCGTCGGGCGCCACGGCTTCCGGCTGCAGTCCGGGGGCCAGACGATCCACGCCCTGGGTATGCAGGGAGTTGACCTGTGCCGAGCTGCAGCCGGTGGCGTGATCAAGTATTCCCCCCGGCTCGATGCGCACCTCGTGAGCGGGGCCGTACTGCGTTGTCAGCGGTTGGCTGGTATCCTCACGGTGTTCAATAAAACCACCCACTTCATGCAATCGCTGATGCAGGCTGCCGCCAAAAGCCACGTTCATTTCCTGAAAACCACGGCACAGACCCAGCACCGGAATGCCGTGCTCGATGGCGGCGCGGATCATCGGCAAGGTGGTAGCATCGCGTTGTGGATCATGTTCTGTGCCCGGCGCACTGGCTGGGCCGGCATAATGGTGAGGTTGTATATTGGAAGGCGAGCCGGTGAACAACAGCCCGTCAAGCGAGTCCAGCAGCGCCTCCAGCGGCAACTGCTCGCCCAGCGCAGGAATCAACAGCGGTATCCCGCCGGCTCCTTGTAAAACGCCGAGTATGTATTTCTCACCGGCCATATGAAACGGGTGCGGGCCGACGGTGGAGGTACAACAGGAGATGCCGATTAACGGCTGGCGAGTCTCGGGCATGGTGTGCTCTGCGCGGTCACAGCTCAAGTGTCGTTGTTCATTTTTTCATACAATAGCAGTAAAAATTCCAGACCACCAACTGCCGCTGCGTTGAATCCTTGAGGCTTCGGTCGGCAGTACATGCAAGGCCCTGGCTGGCTCCATTTTGGTGCGGCAGAGGCTCTATTGACTCGCCGGGGTCTTTCGGGATTTACTCTCGATCGTGAGAGTGATGGTTGATATATTTTACAAATAACAGGTGAAGAGCATGCACTCCCCAGCCGATGTCCCAAGCGTCGGTACCGAGCCCGCCAAGGTGTTACCCCTTGACGCTGCCGTTACTGTAGCCGACCCCGTACAAGAGGCTGAGGCCTTTCTGGCGGCTTATCCTGAAGTCCATTTTATCGACCTGTTGATTGCCGACATGAACGGCATTGTGCGCGGCAAGCGCATTGACCGCTCGGCACTGCTGCGGGCCTACGAGCGCGGTATTGCGCTGCCGGCCTCGCTGTTTGCCTTGAATATCCAGGGCACAACGGTAGAGGAAACCGGGCTGGGTATGGAAATCGGTGATGCCGATCGCATCTGCCTGCCCATCCCCGGTACGCTGTGCATTGAACCCTGGCAGAAGCGCCCGACCGGGCAACTGCTGATGACCATGTATGAAGTGGACCGCCAGACACCGTTCTTTGCCGATCCGCGCTATATATTGCAGCGGGTGATGGAGCGCTTTACCGAGCTGGGTCTCAAACCGGTATCGGCTTTCGAATTGGAGTTTTTCCTGATTGATCAGGAAAATATAACCGGTCGGCCGCAGCCGCCGCGCTCGCCGATCTCGGGTAAGCGCCCCAATTCGGTGCAGGTCTATTCCATGGACGACCTGGACGAATACGCTGAGTTTCTTGAGGACGTCATCGAAGCTGCCCACGAGCAGGGCATCCCCGCTGACGCCATCGTCGCCGAATCGGCCCCCGGCCAGTTCGAAGTCAATCTTCATCACATCGATGACCCGGTCAAGGCCTGCGATTATGCCGTGTTGCTCAAGCGGGTGATCAAGAGCGTTGCTTACGACCATGAGATGGATACCACCTTCATGGCCAAGCCCTACCATGACCAGGCCGGCAACGGTATGCATGTGCATATCAGCCTGGAACGTGACGGGTTGAATACCTTTGCCGCCGACGCGGACGGCAACCTGCCAGACAACCTGCGCTGGGCTATCGGTGGTTTGCTGGAGACGCTGCCGCAGTACATGGCCTTCCTGTGCCCGAACATCAACTCCTACCGGCGCTTCAGCCCGAACTTCTATGTGCCCTGTGCGCCGACCTGGGGTATTGATAACCGCACGGTCGCGGTGCGTGTACCCGGCGGCGACCCCGAAGCCATGCGCATCGAACACCGTCTCGGCGGCGCCGATGCCAACCCCTACCTGTTGATGGCGGCACTGCTATCGGCCATTCACTACGGCATCAGCAACCGCATCGAGCCGCCGGAAATGACCGAAGGCAACGCTTATGATCAGCACGAAGCGTCGCTGCCGACCAACCTGCGTGACGCCCTGCGTGAGCTGGAGGCCTCGGAGGTGATGAAGGAGTACATCGGCGAGGAATATCTGGACGTGTTTGTGCTGTGCAAGGAAAGCGAGATGGAAGAGTTCGAGCGCACCATCTCGGATCTGGAGTACATGTGGTATTTGCATACCGTGTAAACGCAGTGGCTATCGGGTCTTCTGGTTAGTGAAGGTACGCCGGTAGCTCGATGGTGAGGTGCCCAGTTGCGCGGCAAACTGTTGGCGCAGCGCCAGTGGCGTACCGAAGCCAGCTTCCGCGGTGATGAGTTCGATCGACAGCTCAGTGGTTTCCAGTAACTGCTGGGCTCTGGCGACCCGCTCGGCATTCAGCCATTTGGTAACCGTGGTGCCGGTGGCCTCGCGGAAGCGGCGGGTGAAGGTGCGCCGGCTCATTTTCGCCACCTCGGCGAGCGCATCGACTGACAGCGCCTGGGACAGATGCTCCCGGGCCCATGCCAGTACGTCCGGCAGGCGATCATCATTGGCACAGCGCGGCACCGGCCGCTCGATGTATTGCGCCTGGCCACCGGAGCGATGTGGCGGCGTGACCAGCAGCCGGGCAACATGGTTGGCCGCTTCGGAGCCGTGACGCTCGCGCAACAGGTGCAGACAACAATCAATGGCGGCCACCGTACCGGCGGAGGTGATGATGTTGCCATCGGCGACATAAAGCACATCGGGGCGGAACAGGGTGCGGGGAAAGCTCCGCGCAAACAGTTCGCGCGCGACCCAGTGCGTGGTGGCCTCGCGCCCGTCGAGCAGGCCCGCATGCCCCAGCGCGAAGGCGCCCAGACACAGGCCGACAATCAGCTTGCCTTGCTCATTGGCTTGCCGCAGAGCGGCGGTCAGCTCAGGGGTTGTCGGTTCCTCAGCGTCATGCCAGGCCGGAATGATGATGATATCGGCCCCGGTCATGGCCTCGAGGCCATGGGACACTTCGATGGTCACGCCTTGATCGCTGCGGATCTGACCGGGCGTCTGCGCGCAATACTGCACCTCATACCGCGGCAGGCTCTGCCCGTCATCCGCACCAAAAACCAGGCCGGGAACGGAAAGGTGGAACAGGCTCACACCTTCAAACGTCAGAATGATCACACGGGTGACAGACATGGAAATGCCTCAGGCCTGATGGAATGCTGCCTGAATGTATCGGATGTATGTATTCGGGTCAAAAACAGGAGATGTGTTGATGTCAGGGTGGCCCGTTTGAAGCGTATATTGTCATACAGGCCACTTTTGATCGTGACAGCTCTGACCGATAATGGGCTCACTTTCTACTGGTTACTCCGGAGTCCTGTATGACAATCAAAACCCTTGCCAGCTCATTGGCGCTGGCCGTGAGTCTGAGTGTTGTGGCTGCATTTGCCCAGGCGCAGCCGGCCACCGCACCCGCCGCTGCTACCGAAACCGTACAGTTGCAGCAGATCCGCAACGCGACGGTGAAAATCACCTACGGCGATACCACTTTCCTGGTCGATCCGATGCTGTCAAAAAAAGGCACCTATCCCGGATTTGAAGGCACCTATCGCAGCAACCTGCGCAACCCGCTGGTCGACCTGCCGATGTCTGAGCAGGACGTGCTGGCCGGTGTTGACGCGGTAATTGTCACTCACACCCACCTGGATCACTGGGATGAGGCTGCACAGGAATTGCTGCCCAAGGACATTCCCCTGTTTGTACAGAACCTGGCTGACGCGCTGATGATCCGTGGCCAGGGCTTTACCAATGTGCGCATCCTGTCCAAAGCCGAGTTCAATGGCGTTACCCTGACCCAGATCGGCGGTCAGCATGGCACCAACGAAATGTATGCGGTTGCCGAGCTTGCAGCCTTTCTTGGGGAGGCCATGGGTGTGGTATTCCAGTCGCCCGGCCATGACACCCTCTACCTGGTCGGCGACACCATCTGGCGCGACGAAGTCGACATGGCGCTGGCCGACTATGCTCCGCAGATCGTGCTGATCAACGCTGGCTATGCGCTGCTGGAAGGCTTTGATGGTTCCATCATCATGGGCAAGGACGATGTGTTGCGCGCAGCCCGGGCGGCTCCGGCTGCGACCATCGTGGCCACGCACATGGATGCCATCAATCACATGGCGCTGACCCGCGAAGAGCTGCGCGAGTACGTGCAGGAAAACGGCATCGCCGATCGCGTCGAGATCCCTGAAGACGGCACCACCCTCGCGTTCTGAGATTGAACCGGACTGCTGCAGGATAGACAGTCCGCTTTTCGCGGCCTTAGTGGTAGATTCGTCCCTCATCTGAATACGATTGTTGAGGGTCGTTTGCCATCATGCCTCTGACCCATTCCTGGTATCAGGCCAGCGCAACCGCTGCTACAGCCTATCCCGCGTTGGCCGGAAACCAGCATGCTGATATCTGCGTGATCGGTGGTGGTTACACCGGATTATCCGCTGCGCTGGAGCTGGCCGAAGCCGGACGCAGAGTGATCCTGCTGGAAGCCGAGCAGCCCGGTTGGGGTTGTTCCGGGCGTAATGGTGGGCAGATCAACCCCGGGTTGGCCTGTGATCATGCGGTACTGGAGCGCGCTCTGGGTACCGCTGATGCACTGAAGGTATGGCAGCTATCCCTCGCTGGCGTACAGCGTATTCACGAGCGAGCTACCCGCCACAATATTGATTGCGATCTGGCGTCCGGTATCCTGCTGGTCGCCAATCGGCCGCGGCAGGTGCCTGAGTTGCGTGTCTGGCAGGCACAACTGCAGGGGTTGGGTTATGACCGGCTGAGTTTTCATGACCCGTCGGCGCTTGGCCAACTGCTGCGAGCGGATTATCAGGCCGGTGTGCTGGATGAGGGTGGCGGCAGTCTGCATCCCCTGAAATACGTCCTCGGGCTGGCACGAGCAGCGGAGCAGGCCGGTGTCATCATCCATGGCCAGTCGCGTGTCTCTGATATCAATCAGGACGTCACCGGCGTGACGGTCACGACGGCGGCAGGGCAGGTGCAGGCCGATCAATTGATCATCGGCGGTAACGCCTACAGCGGCGGATTGCTGCCCTGGCAGCATCGACGTTTTATTCCCGTCGGCAGTTATATCGGTGCCACCCGCCAGCTGGGTGAACTGGCCGAGCAGTTGATCCCCTCGCGTGCGGCGGTCTGCGATATGAATAACCTGATTGACTATTACCGCCTGACACCGGACAACCGCCTGCTGTTCGGCGGGCGCGCCAGTGCTGGAGCGGCGCAGATGGATCGTTTGCGCAGTACCTTGCGGCAACGTATGGAAAGGGTTTTTCCGCAATTGTCCAAAGAGGGTTTCGAGTATCTATGGGGCGGGGAGGTGGCCATGACCGCCAGCCGGGCGCCCCAGTTTGGGCGTCTTGGTAGTCGAGTGCTCTATGCGCAGGGGTATTCGGGGCAGGGCGTGGCGTTGGCTGGGCTTGCCGGTCAACTGATGGCCGAGTCGGTTATTCAGCGTAGCGAGGGTTTTGAGCTGTTTGCCCGGCTGCGGCATTTGCCGATTCCGCCCGGTGCACGAGTGCAGACGGCTATCCGTGCTCTGGCGCTGTGCTGGTACGAACTGCGGGATAGAGCTGGCTAGTCTGGGTTGCGGTACTGATACTGCTCGGAGTGTATGGTGCCGAAACGGCTGATCCGCGTTCGCCTATCCTGGGTTGGGCATCCTTATCCGATCTGAAACAAGAGGAACAGGTCATCGCTGATACATTCACCTCATCCAGGTCATTGAGCTGGTGGCGGCGCCTGTGCCTTTGGCGGGAAGGTCGTCAGCTGCGCAAACTGGCCATCACCCCGCAGCAATGGCAGGCTGCGTTGGGCGACTGGCCGGTGTACCAGCGATATTCATCAGAACAGCAGCAGCGCATACAGCAACTGGCGCTGAGACTGCTGTTGCGCAAGCATCTTGTGGCGGTCAAGGGGGCAGCGCTGGATGACCGTCTGCGGCTGCGCATTGCCGGTATGGCGGTGGTACCGGTCCTGGAGCTGGGTCTGGACTGGTATAACCGTTGGCAGACGCTGATTCTGTATGACGGCCCCTTTGTTGCCGAGCACAGCTGGCAGGATGAATACGGCATTGTCCACCAGGAAATCAGTGAGCGCAGCGGTGAGGCCTGGGAGCGTGGCCCGGTGGTGCTGTCGCTGGAGGATGTCAGCAAGTCAGGCGGGGGCCATGGCTATAACGTGGTGATCCACGAACTGGCGCATACACTGGATATGCGCGATGCCTCTGCCAATGGCGCACCACCCCTGCATGAGGGTATGGACGCCGCCGCCTGGCAGCGTGACATGCAGGCCGCCTGGGATGATCTGGCCCGGCGGGCGGAGCAGGGCAAGCCGCTGCCGGTGGATGACTATGCGTTGGAAGACCCGGCGGAATTCTTCGCCGTGCTCTCGGAAACCTTCTTTGAACAGCCTGAAAAGCTGAGGGCCGCATGGCCTGAGGTGTACCAACACCTTGTGCAATTCTACCGGCAGGATTTGTTGATTGTGAAAGCCCGTTCCCAGATAAACCAGAAATAAAGCTGCGCGCTCTCTAACGAATATCGATACGGATTACTTATGTTGAGGCATAAGCGTAAAGCGTCCTTATTTGATTCGATTACGTATCTTGTCTATCTCTTGTAAGTGCCGGTTAATACCCCGGTCCGTAGATAACAAGAACAAGAGGCTGAACATGACAACGAATTCTGATTTACGAAGGGCAGCGCGCCGTTCGCTGATGTCCTTTTCCATCCTGGTATTAGCTTTCAGTCAGGCCGGCTGTTTTGACGGTGGTAGCAGCAGCAAGCGGCACACCACTCAGACCGGCGTATTTGTCGATAGCCCCGTCGCAGGGCTGCGTTATTCGACCGCAAGTCAGGATGGCACCACCGACAGTCAGGGCGCTTTCCAATACCGTCGAGACGAGGCAGTTTCCTTTTATATCGGCGGCCTCAAGTTGGGCGAAGCGCAGGGCGCAGACATCATTACCCCACTGGATCTGGTCGAGGGGGCTGAAGATGTCACTGACAATGCCGTGACCAATATCGCCCTGCTGCTGCAAACCCTGGATGAGGATGGCAACGTCAGCAACGGCATCACCATCACCTCCGACATTGCTGAAATGGTTTCGGTGTATGCCGACCGGCTCGACTTCAGTCTGGAAAGCGCCCTGTTCCGCGATTCGCTGGTGGATTTGCTGGCCGATCTGAATAGCGCCGAGCCGCCGGTCTTTACCGATACCTTCCCCGGCCCGCGCACGGCGGTGACTATTGCCAAGGCGCAGGAGCACCTCGCTCGGACACTTGCTCCGCAAAGGATAGTGGATACCGACTACGGCAAGCTCTCCGGGTTCCAGCATGATGACGGCAGCTGGGCCTGGTATGGCGTGCCCTATGCCAAACCACCGGTAGGTGAGCTGCGCTTCAAGCCGCCGGTCAAACCGGATAGCTGGGAAGGCGTTCGCTGGGCTACCAGTTGGGCTGATCAGTCCGCCCAGAACCCGAGCTATGTGGCCTTCGGCGAGGGCGGTATGAGCGAAGACAGCGTGTATCTCAATATCACCGTGCCCGATGGCTTTGAGGGCGAAAAACTGCCGGTCATGGTGTGGTTCCATGGCGGCGGTTTTGCCATCCTCACCGGCAACACCAAGGCCTTTAACAACACATCCTTGCCGAAGGAAGGCGTGGTCGTGGTTACCGTCAACCATCGTCTGGGGCCGCTGGGTTATATGGCCCACCCGGCGTTGACCGCCGAATCGCCGGACAAGACGTCGGGCAATTACGGCCAGCTGGATCTGGTCGCCGCGCTGGAATGGGTGCGGGACAACATCGAAGCCTTCGGCGGCGATCCGGGCAACGTCACTATCTTCGGTGAGTCCGGTGGCGGCGGTAAGGTGTTGTCGTTGATCAACTCACCCATGGCCAGCGGCCTGTTCCACAAGGCCATAGTGCAGAGCGGTATGGCCGGGCCGGATGATGTGCTTATGCCGGTCGAGAACCTGCTGGCTGCCGAAGAGCAGGATGGCGTGGCCGTAGCTGAAGCGCTGGGTGTACAGAACGAGGAAGATGTCGCCGCAGCCTTGCGTGCCATCCCCTGGCCGCAGCTGGTGGCCGCAGCAGATGCGTCCGGGCGGGTGTTTTCGCCGAACGTGGACGGCGTTTATATGCTCGATGGCATCCGTGACAGCTTTTCTGCCGGCACACATAACGATGTACCGGTCATGGCTGGCGCCAACCAGGGTGATACTCCCGGTCTGATCGATGGCCTGAAGTGGTATATGCCCTGGATGGCAGATGATAACCAAGCGGATGTGTTTGCCTATGTCTTCGATCATTTGCCGGACAACTGGTCGAGCCAGGGCTCGCTGGCGTATCACGGCGCAGAGCTGGTGTACGTGTTCGACTACCCCGGCAGTTTCATGTCCCACTACCTGCTCGGCCTGACCGGCCTGGAAGATCCGGTGGGCGGCAGTACTCCAACGCCCCAGGGCTTTGCCATGAACCATCCAGGCTGGAACCCCAGCGACGTGACCGTCACCGATAACATGCGCGCCATGTGGGCCAACTTCGCCCGCACCGGCAATCCGTCCATTGAAGGCCAGGAGTGGCCAGCCTACACCTCCGAGAACGACACCTACCTGCGCATCGGTCAGGAACTGAACGTGGAAACGGGGCTGGATGAGGCGTTTCCCTGACCACTGACCTGGATGGGTAACGACCTGTCGCGGGGAGCCGTTGCAGTATTCACAGGGTCTGATGGGTTATGCTCTAACCCATCATCCACCTGTCGGAGAACGCCATGCCCCGCCTTGTTACCGTCGCCGCTACCCAGATGAGCTGCAGCTGGGATCGCCAGGCCAATATTGCCAAAGCTGAGCAACTGGTACGCCAGGCTGCTGCCCAGGGGGCGCAGATCATCCTGATTCAGGAACTGTTCGAGACGCCGTACTTCTGCCAGAAGCCCAATCCTGAATATCTGCAACTGGCGACCTCGGTCGAGGATAATCCGGCTATCGCGCACTTCAGCAGATTGGCGAAGGAGCTGGAGGTGGTATTGCCGATCAGCTTCTTTGAGCGGAGTGGTCGGGCGCGCTTCAACAGCATTGCGATTATCGACGCCGATGGGCGCAATCTCGGCGTCTACCGCAAGAGTCATATTCCGGACGGCCCCGGTTATCACGAGAAGTATTACTTCAACCCCGGTGATACCGGTTTCAAGGTATGGAAGACCCGTTTTGCCACCATTGGCGTGGGTATCTGCTGGGATCAGTGGTTCCCTGAGTGTGCCCGGGCCATGGCGCTGCAGGGTGCAGAAATCCTGTTCTACCCCACCGCCATCGGCACCGAGCCGCATGATGCGTCGATCACCTCGAAGGATCATTGGCAGCGCGTGCAGCAGGGCCATGCCGGTGCCAACCTGATGCCGCTGGTAGCCAGCAACCGGGTGGGCCGGGAGGAGCAGGATGGCTATGACATCACTTTCTACGGCGCGTCCTTTATTGCAGACCAGTTCGGCGAGAAGGTGCAGGAGGCCAACGCTTCCGACGAGACGGTGCTGGTGCAGCAGTTCGATCTGGACCAGCTGGAGCATATCCGCGCTGCCTGGGGCGTATTCCGTGACCGCCGGCCAAATCTGTACGGCCCGCTGAAAACCCTGGATGGTTCGCTGGAGTCCTGAGTCATGTATACCTTGCACAGCACACCCCGCGCCGACGGCTACGCCATGCCCGCCGAATGGGCCGCGCACAGCCAGACCTGGATGCTCTGGCCGGAGCGTCCGGATAACTGGCGTCTCGGTGCCAAGCCGGCCCAAGCGGCGTTTGCCGAGGTGGCGCGGGCGATTGCCGGATTCGAGCCGGTGACCGTCGGCGTCTCGGCGGCCCAATATGCCAATGCCAGCCTGCAACTGGATCACCCGGCCATCCGGGTGGTGGAAATCAGCAGCGATGACGCCTGGGTACGCGATACCGGTCCTACCTTTATCACCAACGGTCAGGGCGGTTTGCGTGGGGTGGACTGGACGTTCAATGCCTGGGGCGGATTCAACGGTGGACTGTACTGGCCGTGGAACCGGGACGATCAGGTGGCGGACAAGATTCTCGGGCTGGAGCGCTGCCCGCGTTACCGCACCGAGGGTTTTGTGCTGGAAGGGGGCGCCATCCATGTGGATGGCGAAGGTACGCTGATCACCACCGAGGAGTGCCTGCTCAACGCCAACCGCAACCCGCACCTGCAGCGTCATGAAGTCGAGCATATGCTGCGTGATTACCTCGGGGTGGAGTGCATCATCTGGTTGCCTGAAGGCCTTTTTAACGATGAGACCGACGGCCATGTGGACAACTTCTGCTGTTTTGTCCGCCCGGGGGAGGTGCTGCTGGCCTGGACGGATGATGAAAACGATCCCAATTACGCCCGTTGTCGAGCCGCACTGGATGTGCTCGAGCTGGTGACGGATGCGCAGGGCCGCTCGCTCACCGTGCATCGGATGCCGTTGCCTGCGCCAATTCATGCCAGCGCGGAGGAGTGTGCGGGTGTTGACCAATCACCGGGCAGCCATCCGCGCACACCTGCCATTCGGTTGGCAGGATCCTATGTGAATTTCCTGATTGTTAACGGCGGCATCATCGCACCGTCCTTTGACGATCCGCAGGATGCACAGGCTCTGGCAGTACTCGAAACGCTGTTTCCCGAGCGGCGGGTGGTGATGGTGCCCGGGCGGGAGATCCTGCTGGGCGGCGGCAATATTCACTGCATTACCCAGCAGCAACCGTCGGTGTAAACGAAGCGCAGGGCAGGCAGGCGGGTTGCGTATTTTCGTATATGGTTCCATGAACCTGCCAGGCAGCTGAACAATAGTGAAGGGCTTTTCACCTTGCAGGCCGAGCCCATTACCCATGAGGAGAATTTGTATGAAGCTGTACTACAGCCCTGGCGCCTGTTCAATGGCCGTCCATATCGTACTCAACGAGGGTGAGTTTACCTTTGACCTGGAGCAGGTTGATCTGGCGACGAAGAAAACTGCCAGTGGCGGCGACTTCACGGCGGTCAACCCGAATGGTTATGTTCCTGCGCTGGAGCTGGATACCGGCGAAACCCTGACCGAGGCGATTGTCATCCTCGGCTACCTGGCCGATCAGGTACCCGAGCGTAATCTGGCCCCGGCGGCGGGCAGCATGGCGCATTACCGTCTGCAGGAAACCCTCAACTTCCTCAGCACCGAGCTGCACAAGGGCTTTGGCTCGCTGTTCAAGCCGGCGATGCCGGACGACTGGCGGCAACAGGTGAAAGCAGGGTTAGGCAAGCGTCTGGATGTCATTGCCAGGCAGCTGGAAGGCAGGCAGTATCTGATGGGTGATGAGTTCAGCATCGCCGATGCCTACCTGTTCACCATTCTCGGCTGGAGCGGTCCGGTCAAGATGGATCTGTCGCCATGGCCGGTACTGGCCAGCTACAGCGCCCGTATCGCAGGACGTCCTGCGGTGCAGGCGACGATGAAGGCCGAAGGACTGATCGGCTGAGCAGCCTGTGCTGTTACCGGGCGCCGTCCTGGCGCTCAGTAGCAGCATCTTCCGTGGTTGATGCGTCTGTTGCCTGATCACCCTGTGCCAGCTCATCCAGCTGGCACAGGGTGCATTGACCATCATCCGGATGGCTGCTTTCCACATAGCGCACCCGGCGTATGGCCGACTGGCGGTCGGCGCTGATGCGGTAGCGCGGGCGGTCAGTGGATTCGCTGCTCATTACTGATCCAGCAGCGCGCGGCCACGTTGCACCGCGGCTCTTACCTGTGCCGGAGCAGTACCGCCGATGTGGTCGCGGGCATTCACCGAGCCTTCCAGAGTCAGGACTTCAAACACGTCCTGGTCAATCTGGTCGCTGAACCTGCGCAACTCTTCCAGGCTCATTTCCGCCAGGTCCTTGCTGTTGTCGACGCCGTACTTGACCGCGTGGCCGACGATTTCATGGCAGTCACGGAAGGGCAGACCCTTGCGCACCAGATAGTCAGCCAGGTCGGTAGCGGTCGAGAAGCCGCGCAGGGCTGCTTCACGCATGATTGCTTCGCGCGGCTTGATGGCCGGGATCATGTCGGCGAAGGCGCGCAGGCTGTCGCGCAGGGTGTCAGCGGCGTCGAACAGCGGCTCCTTGTCTTCCTGGTTGTCCTTGTTGTAGGCCAGCGGCTGGCTTTTCATCAGGGTCAGCAGGCCCATCAGGTGGCCGTAGACGCGGCCCGACTTGCCGCGTACCAGCTCGGGCACGTCGGGGTTCTTCTTCTGCGGCATGATCGATGAGCCGGTGCAGAAACGGTCGGGTAGTTCGATGAAGTTGAACTGGGCGCTGGTCCACAGCACCAGCTCTTCGGAGAAGCGCGACAGGTGCATCATTGCCAGTGCGGCGGCGGCGCAGAATTCGATGGCAAAGTCACGGTCGGATACGCCGTCCAGCGAGTTGCCGGAAACCGCTTCAAAACCCAGCAGCTCGCAGGTCAGCTGACGATCGATGGGGTAGGTGGTGCCGGCCAGTGCAGCGCTGCCCAGCGGCATGCGGTTGACCCGTTTGCGGCAATCGAGCAGGCGTTCGCGGTCACGGCAGAGCATTTCAAACCAGGCCAGCAGGTGGTGGCCGAAGGTGACCGGTTGAGCGGTCTGCAGGTGAGTGAAACCGGGCATGATCACGGCGGCATGCTGCTGCGCCTGATCCAGCAGGCCGCGCTGCAGACGCTCCAGTTCGGCAACGATGACGTCGATCTCTTCGCGCAGCCACAGGCGGATGTCGGTAGCGACCTGGTCGTTGCGCGAGCGGCCGGTATGCAACCTCTTGCCGGTGATGCCGATACGGTCGGTCAGGCGCGCCTCGATATTCATGTGCACGTCTTCCAGATCCACCTGCCAGTCGAACTGACCGGCCTCGATCTCGCTGCAAATGGCGTTCAGGCCCTCGATGATGCTGTCACGCTCGGCATCGGTGAGTACGCCGACCTTGGCCAGCATGGTGGCGTGGGCGATGGAGCCCTGAATGTCGTGTCGGTACAGGCGCTTGTCGAAATCGACCGAGGCAGTGAAACGGGCGACGAAGGCGTCCACTGGCTCGCTGAAACGGCCGCCCCAGGATTGGTTGGTAGTCTGATCTTGGCTCATGTGTCGGATCGTTCCGCTGCAGTAATGTTGAAAAGCGCATAGGATAGCATTTCCAGGCTTGCACGATGATGTCCGGCTGGCGGAGACTGTGCGGATGAAGAATGGAATCTGGTCACTGCTCAGCAAACCCCAGGAGGGAGAGGATTTTTTTCTCCCTGATCTCTGCTCGTCTGTTGCTGTTTTCACCCTGGTAGTGCTGGCCGAACTCATGGTACTGGTCTGGGTACTGGCGCAGCCGGCTACCGAAGGATTTGACTGGTTGCAGTTGGCGCTGGCCTCGCTGTTCGTGCAATGGATCGTATTGCTGTCCGCCGCGCTGATGTGCCGATTGCGAGGCTGGATGCGCCGGCGCCCGTTGGGTGTAGCCATCGCCTGCTGCTATACGATAGTGGTTGGGTTGGCGCTGGTGTTTTCCGTGCTTGCTGATTGGGTGCTCTATCAAGGCATGGCCGGTAGCCCACCTTTGCGTGGTGAGCAATTGCTCCGCCATGGGCTGATCGCGCTGATCATGACCAGCCTGTTGCTGCGCTATTTCTATCTGCAACAGCAGTGGCAGCTGCATAACCAGGCGGCCTTGCAGGCGCGGCTCCAATCCCTGCAGTCGCGGATCCGTCCGCATTTTCTATTCAATAGTCTGAACAGCATTGTCAGCCTGATCGGCACCCAGCCAGACAAGGCAGAAAGCGCTGTGCTGGACTTGTCTGATCTGTTTCGTGCCAATCTCACCGATGTGGATGCGATGGCTACCTGGGCAGAGGAATATCGCTTGTGCCAGGGTTATCTGCGTATTGAGCAGTATCGTCTGGGTGAGCGTTTGCGGGTGGATTGGCAGGTGGATGAGCTTCCAGATAACCTGCCGATGCCCCTGTTGACACTGCAACCGCTACTGGAAAATGCGATCCTGCATGGATTGCAGCCGAGCATTGATGGTGGTGATATTCAGGTCAGCGGCCACTATCGTGAAGGCAGCGTTGAACTGCAGGTATCCAATAGCTGTCCACAGCAGTCAGGACACCGCGGAGCCTGCATGGCGCTGAATAATATCCGCGCTCGTCTGGCAGCTCTGTTCGGGCCATCCGCGCGGGTCGAGGCATGGCAGGATGGGCCGCGCTACTTCAGCAGGCTGGTCTATCCTTGTAAACAACCGTTCACTTAACGCACAGGAAGTCATTCAGGCATGAAAGTACTTATCGCCGATGATGAGCCTCTTGCCCGGGATCGCCTCGCGAGGCTGGTATCCGCCTTGCCAGGCTACACCGCCTTGCCGGAGATGGCTGGGACAGGACAAGAGGTGCTGGAGCTGGTTGAAAAGCTGCACCCGGATATGGTGTTGCTGGATATCCGTATGCCCGGTATGGATGGCTTGCAGGCCGCGGCCCGGCTATGTGAAATGCCCGATGCGCCGGCGGTCATATTCTGTACTGCCCACGGCGAATACGCGCTGGAAGCTTTCGCCGTCAGCGCAGTTGGCTACTTGCTGAAACCGGTACGAAGCGAAGATCTGGCCGAGGCATTGGGCAAGGCGCAGAAGCTCAATCGTATGCAGTTGGCCAGCCTTGGCAAGGCCGGCGTCGTCAGTGAAACCCAGCAGGCGCGCAGCCATATCAGCGCACGCACCCGTAAGGGAGTCGAGCTGGTGCCCATAGAAGACGTGCTGTATTTCATTGCCGATCATAAATATGTGACATTGCGTCACACTGGCGGTGAGCTGCTGCTGGACGAGCCATTGAAGGCGCTGGAAGACGAATTTGGTGATCATTTCGTGCGCATTCACCGTAATGCATTGGTAGCGCGCAACCGTATAGGCCGCCTGCAGCGTAGCTCCATGGGGCATTTTCATTTGCATCTCAGAGGTCTGGCTGATGAAACCCTGACGGTCAGCCGTCGGCACGTACCGGGTCTGCGAAAGCTGATGGAGGAGCTCTGAGGTTCGATCGGACGCATGGATGATAACCGGGGCATGGCGTATCATGCCGGTTGATACAGGACGAGAATCCCATGAGTCGACATCTGCGAATTGCCACCCGCAAGAGCGCACTGGCCCTGTGGCAGGCCGAATACGTGAAGGCGCGCCTTGAACAGTTACACCCGGGGCTGACTGTCAGCCTGGTGCCCATGGTCAGCCGCGGCGACAAGCTGTTGGATTCACCGCTGGCGAAGATCGGTGGCAAGGGTCTGTTCGTCAAGGAGCTGGAAGCTGCGCTGCTGGCCAACGAAGCGGATCTGGCTGTGCACTCCATGAAAGACGTACCCATGCAGTTCCCTGAAGGGCTGGGGCTGTACGTCATCTGTGAGCGTGAAGACCCGCGCGACGCCTTCGTTTCCAATACCTGCGAATCCATTGAAACCTTGCCTCAGGGCAGCGTGGTGGGCACCTCCAGTCTGCGTCGCCAGGCTCAGTTGATGGCCCGTCGCCCCGATCTGCAAATCCGTTTCCTGCGCGGCAACGTCAACACCCGTCTGGCCAAGCTGGACGCCGGTGATTACGACGCCATCATTCTGGCTGCGGCGGGTCTCAAGCGGCTGGGCTTTGACGAGCGTATCCGCAGCACACTTTCCCCTGAATTGAGCCTGCCAGCGGGCGGGCAGGGTGCCGTGGGCATCGAATGCCGCAGTGATGACACTGAATTGCATGAGTTGCTGGCGCCCATGAATGATCTGGACAGCGCCCTGCGGGTGCGTGCCGAGCGGGCGCTGAACAACCATCTCAATGGTGGTTGTCAGGTACCGATTGCCTGCTATGCCGAGCGTGCCAATGGCGAAATCTGGTTGCGGGGCATGGTCGGTGATCCTGACGGCAAGCGGTTGTTGACCGCCGAGGCCCGAGGCCCGGAAGATAAGCCAGAGCAATTGGGCGTGGCGGTGGCCGAGGATCTGCTGCGCCAGGGTGCACAGGAAATACTCGACGCGGTCTATCAGGAGGCGGACGGTCAGTGAGTTGGGTGCTGTTGACGCGCTCGGCGGAGGATAACCAGCGCCTGGCCGCACGACTCCAGCAGCATGGCATAAGCGCGCGGAGTCTGCCGCTGCTGCAGATCCAGCCGCAGCCGGAGACTCCGCAACAGCGTAGTCTGATGCTGGAGCTGGATCGGTATCATGCGGTCATGGTGGTCAGTCCGATAGCGGCGCGGCTGGGGCTGGAACGGCTTGACCAGTACTGGCCGCAGCCGCCGCTGGGTATTGAATGGTTTGCGGTGGGTGCCGGTACGGCTGCGGTCTTGCAGGATTACGGCTTGCCGGCACAGTTCCCGGCAGACGGGCAGGATAGCGAAGCGCTGTTGCGACTGCCGGTCTGGGACCGGTTGCTGGCCCAGCCGGATCTGCGCGTATTGATCTGGCGTGGGGTAGGTGGCCGGCCACACTTCTCTAGCACCATCCGTGAGGCAGGTGGTAGGGTGGATCTGCTCGAGTTATACCAGCGCGGCATGCCGGAGAATCTGGAGCAGGAACTTGCCGCAGCGATGCAGCAGGGCTGTAAGAGCATAGTAGTACTCAGCGGTCAGGCCCTGCAGCATTGGCAGCAGGCGGCCGGATCAGCATGGGAGCAGCAGCGTCACTGGCGCTGCTGGGTACCAGGCGCGCGGGTTGCCGACATGGCGCAGCAAGCGGGCTGCACGGATGTGGTGTCCTGCGATGGTGCGGATGATGACAGCGTAACAGCCGCCATTCTGGCGCACCCAAACACGCCATAAGGGGAATAGCGTGGAACCGACAAACGACAACAACCAGAACAACAAGACGCCAGCGGCAGAGGCTGCGCCCGCTACCGCTGCGTCGCAGGACAAATCCAGACCGGCCGATACGTCCGGGAGCCCGTCTTCATCAGTGCCCCCGGCCTCAGCTGCTGCAACGAAGAAAGACGGCAAGGGCGCTGGCAAAGGCACTGTGAAGACCGAGCGCAAACGCTCCGGCGGTAACGGCGTTGCGCTGCTGGCCCTGTTGCTGGCGGCGGCTGCATCGGGCTTTGCCGGCTGGCAGTGGTATCAGACCACTCAGCAGGGTGGTGCCCGCGAGGCGGACCTGGTTCAGCTGGAAAACCGCATTACCGAGCTGGCCAATGCCCAGCGCCAGAATCAGGCCAGTGTCGCCCAGCGCCTTGAAGCCCTGCCCGGCGCAGACGACTGGCGCCAGTCCCAGCTGCTGGTGGCAGAAATGCAGCGCAGTCAGCAGGCCCTCAGCCAGCGGCTGACCGATCTGCAGGGCGACGCCCGTGCCGACTGGAAGCTGGCCGAAGCCGAATACCTGTTACGACTGGCGTCCCTGCGTCTGCTCGCCGCCCAGGATGTGATCTCCGCCCGTGAGCTGCTGGAAGCGGTCGATGAGATTCTGCGGAGTCAGCCCGACAGCGGCGTGTTTGCCGTACGCCAGCAACTGGCGCGTTACCAGACTCAGCTGGAAGCGCTGCCGGTGGTGGATCGCTCCGGTATCTACCTGAAGCTGTCCGCGCTGCATGGACAGGTAGCCGAGTTGTCCGCATTGCCTGTACCTGTCTTCGATCCGGACGAGGTGTCTGCCGAAGAAGAGTTCGAGGAGCGGCTGGCCCGGCGTACCCGTGGCGAGCGTCTGCTGATGCGTCTGGAGCGCTATGTGCGGGTCGACTTCCAGCGTGGCAAGGTCATTACTCCGCTGCTGGATGAGGCAGAAATGCAACGGGTGCGCCGCACCCTGCAATTGACCCTGGAACAGGCGCAATGGGCCGTATTGCGTGGCGAGGGCGAGGTCTATCGCGTCAGCATGGAGCGAGCCGGCGGCATGCTGGAGCAGTTCTTCGAGAAGGAGAATCCCCAGGTTCAGACCATGCTCAGCCGCATGAACCAGCTGGCTGCTGAACGTATTACCGTCAGCCCTCCGGATCTGTCGCCGCTGCAACAGGGGCTGGCAGCCTATATCCAGAGTCGCAAGGCACCGGCTGCCGCCATCACCAGCGGAGACAACAGCGATGAGTAAAAGCTACGTCGCAGTGCTGATGGTGCTGCTGGTTGCCGCCCTGCTGGGGATGGCGGTTGCGGAGGACCCCGGCTATCTGCTGATTGCCTGGCGCAACATGTCGGTGGAAACCAGTATCTGGGTTGGCCTGGTCGCGCTTCTGGCGCTGTGGCTGCTGCTGGCCCTGCTGCGGGCGGTGGTGAGGTTGATCAATGCCTCGAGCCGCCGGGTAAATCCATGGTCCCGGCGTAACCGCGGCCGGCGTGCCAGCCAGGTGACTACCCGGGGCTTGCTGGAGTTCGCGGAAGGTCACTGGTCCAATAGCCTGAAGTTATTGCGCCGTGCGGCACCCTACGCTGATCAGCCGCTGATCAATTACCTGGCCGCGGCCCGTGCCGCCCACGAGATGGAGGATTATCGCCAGTCCGATGATCTGCTGCGTGAGGCCTATGAAACCACTCCCGATGCCGATGTTGCCATTGCCGTCACGCAGGCTCAGTTGCAGATTGCCCGCGGTCAGCTGGAACAGGCCCTGGCCACCCTGACCCGTGTGCGCAAGGAACACCCGCGGCATCTGTATGCGCTCAAACTGATGAGCCAGCTGTACCTGCGGCTGGAAGACTGGGAGCGACTGGAGCAATTGTTGCCGGAGTTGCACGAGCATCATCTGCATAGCGAAGCCGACCAGCTGGCGCTGGAGCAGCGAGTATATGGCGCGCTGCTGGTGCAGGCCGGTCACCGGGCTGACGGGTTGAAGGCCGGCGAGGCGAACCCGGTCAGCAGTGTCTGGGAACGTCTGCCCAAAGGGTTGAAACAGAATAACGCTCTGCTGGAAACCTACAGCCTGCAGCTGCGCGCATCGGGCGCGGAGGTGCATGCTGAAAAGGTGCTGCGCGAGGCGCTGGGACACGGCTACAACGATCGTCTGGTGCACATCTACGGGCTGGTCCGTGGCGAGGAGCCGGCGCGTCAGCTGAACACCGCCGAAGGCTGGCTGGCTGACCATCCGCACGATGCCACGCTGCTGCTGGCGCTGGGGCGACTGGCGTTACGTAACCATCTCTGGGGCAAGGCGAAGGAATACCTGGAAGCCAGCTTTACCAACCGCAAGGATATCCAGACCTGCGCCGAGCTGGTGCGGCTGCTCGAACATATGGGTGAACAGCAGGCCGCACAGAAGGTATTGCGTCAGGGCTTCGCGCTCATGGTGCATGACCTGCCGGCATTACCGCAGCCCGACCCGCAGGCGTAGCGCAGGAGGCTGCGCCCCTTAAGGGTTGTCGATCGCCTCGGGCCGCGAACGGACTCGACGACGGCGTCTGCGCAGGGGGCGTTACGCCCCCTGGTCCGGGTCTTCCGCCGGTTGCGCCCGCGGCGCGTAAGAAAATACATCCGAGAAAACTTGCTCTGGCACTGCGCCCGCGGCCAGCAGGGCATCCAGTGTGGCATAGACCATCAGCGGTGAGCCGCAGAGGAAGATGTCGTAGTCGGCCACTGCAGTCAGGTCCTCGCATACGGCTTCACAGAGCATGCCCTGGCGGCCTTCCCATTCCGGGGTGTCGCTGACCACCTGGTGCAGGTAGACGTTGGGCTGTTGCTGCCAGCTCTGCCAGTGGGGTGCCTGATAGAAGTCCTGCGGGTGGCGGACACCCCAGTACAGATGCAGTGGCAGGTCGAAGCCCTGGTGCAGGCAAAACTGGGTCAGGCTCTGCATCTGCGCCAGACCGGTGCCCGCGGCTATCATCACCAGCGGGCGCTCGGGCAGGCGCGGCAGGCAGCAGTCACCGAGCGGCGCGCGGATGCGCACCATGCGCTGCTGGCGGATGTGCTCGACCAGCTCACGGGTACTGTCCTCGCGCAGCAGGATATGCAGCTCCAGCTGGCGTTCTTCCTGTGGTGCGGAGGCAATGGAAAATGCCGACAGCTCGCCGTCCGGACGCTGCAGCAGCAGGTACTGCCCGGCGTGATAACGCAGGGGTTTGCCAGCCGGTGTGCGCAGCAGGAGGCGGCAGACATCACCGCCCATATCCTCGATGCCGATCAGCTGGCAGGCCAGGCTGCGCAGTGGCAGTTCATCGGGGGCCAGCACACCCTGCCACTCGACCTCACAGTCTTCCAGTGGCTCGGCAATACAGGTAAACAGCTCGCCTCGACTGCGTTCGATGCCATGCTGGGACACCCGGCCGCTGATCAGGTTGGCGGCACAGATATGGCAATTGCCGTTACGGCAGCTCTGTGGCGCGTCGAACCCCAGACGGCGTGCGGCGTCGATGATCCGCTCGCCGGGTAACAGCTCGATGACGTGCCCGGAAGGCTGCAGAGTAACTTTCATCAATCAATTCCCAGTTCGGCCCAGATGGCATCTACGCGTTGTTGTACTGCCGGGTCCTGGACGATGGCCGTGCCCCATTCGCGGCTGGTTTCACCTAGCCACTTGTTGGTCGCGTCCAGTCCCATCTTGCTGCCCAGCCCGGATATCGGAGAGGCGAAGTCGAGGTAATCGATCGGCGTATTGTCGATCATCACGGTATCGCGTTTGGGGTCCATGCGGGTGGTGATAGCCCAGATCACATCGTTCCAGTCGCGGGTATTGATGTCATCATCGACCACGATAACGAACTTGGTGTACATGAACTGGCGCAGGAAGCTCCACACGCCCAGCATTACGCGCTTGGCATGGCCCGGATACTGCTTCTTCATCGATACTACCGCCATGCGATAGGAACAGCCCTCCGGCGGCAGGTAGAAGTCGGTGATCTCGGGGAACTGCTTCTGCAGTATGGGTACAAAGACTTCGTTCAGTGCCACCCCCAGCACCGCCGGCTCGTCCGGCGGGCGGCCGGTGTAGGTGCTGTGATAGATGGGCTTTTCCCGCTGGGTGATGCGTTCGACGGTAAATACCGGGAAGCTGTCCACTTCGTTGTAATAGCCGGTATGGTCGCCGAAGGGACCTTCTTCGGCCATTTCGTTGGGGTGAATCACCCCTTCCAAGACGATCTCGGCGCCAGCCGGTACCTGCAGCTCGGAGCCGCGGCACTTGACCAGTTCGGTGCGCTGGCCGCGCAGCAGGCCGGCAAAGGCGTATTCGGAGAGGGTGTCGGGTACCGGGGTGACGGCACCGAGAATGGTCGCCGGGTCCGCGCCCAGCGCTACCGCTACCGGAAAGGGTTCGCCGGGATGCTTTTCGCACCATTCGCGGAAGTCCAGGGCGCCGCCCCGATGGCTCAGCCAGCGCATGATCACCTTGTTGCGGCCGATCACCTGCTGGCGATAGATGCCCAGATTCTGCCGGTCCTTGTTCGGACCTTTGGTGACGACCAGTCCCCAGGTAATCAGCGGACCGGCATCGCCGGGCCAGCAGGTCTGTACCGGAATCTGTGACAGGTCAACATCCTCACCTTCGATCACGGTGGCCTGACAGGGCGCATCACGCACGACCTTGGGTGCCATGGAAATGACTTTCTTTACCAGCGGCAGTTTTGACCAGGCGTCCTTCAGCCCCTTCGGCGGATCAGGCTCCTTGAGGTAAGCCAGCAGCTTGCCGATTTCCCGTAGTTCGCTGACGTCATTGGCGCCCATGCCCAGGGCTACCCGATCCGGAGTGCCGAACAGGTTGCCGAGTACCGGCATGTCAAAACCCGTGGGGTTCTCGAACAGCAGCGCCGGGCCGCCCTTGCGCAGGACGCGGTCGCACACTTCGGTCATTTCCAGTACGGGGGAGACGGGTGTCTGGATGCGCTTGAGTTCGCCGCGTCGTTCCAGGCCCTTGATGAAATCTCGAAGATCGGAGTATTGCATGGTGGCTTCAGGCCTCAAGCCAGGCTGCAAGCAGTCCGGGGAGCGCTCCAGCTGGGATGTCTGATCAGGGTGCGTTCATGCCGACAGCGGCCAGTCGAGTAGATGGAGCCTCAAGTGGCGGCGCTATAAGCGTTTGCAACTTGAGGCTCGTCGCTGGCAGTTCAGTTCTTGCTGCGCTTCATCGACTGGAAGAATTCATCGTTGGTCTTGGTGTCTTTCAGACGATCCAACAGGAATTCGATGGCGGCAATTTCGTCCATGGAGTGCAGGATCTTACGCAGAATCCACATGCGTTGCAGCTCATCTTCGCTGGTCAGCAGCTCTTCACGACGGGTACCGGAACGGTTGATGTTGATCGCGGGGAATACACGTTTCTCGGCAATCTTGCGATCCAGGTGGATCTCCATATTACCGGTGCCCTTGAATTCCTCGTAGATCACCTCGTCCATTTTCGAACCGGTATCAACCAGCGCGGTGGCGATGATGGTCAGGCTACCGCCTTCCTCGATGTTCCGCGCGGCACCGAAGAAGCGCTTGGGCTTTTCCAGGGCGTGGGCGTCAACACCACCGGTCAGAACCTTGCCGGAGCTGGGGATGACGGTGTTGTAGGCGCGAGCCAGACGGGTGATGGAGTCCAGCAGGATGACCACATCCTTCTTGTGCTCGACCAGGCGCTTGGCCTTTTCGATGACCATCTCGGCCACTTGCACGTGACGGCTTGGCGGCTCGTCGAAGGTGGAAGCGACCACTTCACCGCGTACGGTGCGCTGCATTTCGGTCACTTCTTCAGGGCGCTCATCAATCAACAATACGATCAGATGGCACTCAGGATTGTTGCGGGCAATATTTGCAGCCATGTTCTGCAGCATCAACGTCTTGCCGGCCTTGGGCGGCGCTACCAGCAGACCGCGTTGGCCCTTACCGATAGGGGCGCACAGGTCGATAATACGTGCAGTCAAATCTTCAGTGGAGCCATTGCCGGCTTCCATCACCAGACGCGCATCCGGGAACAGGGGAGTCAGGTTCTCGAAGAGGATCTTGTTCTTGGTATTTTCCGGGCGATCGAAGTTGATTGAATCAACTTTCAGTAGAGCAAAGTAGCGTTCGCCATCCTTGGGAGGACGAATCTTGCCGGAGATGGTGTCACCGGTGCGCAGGTTGAAACGACGGATCTGGCTGGGAGAGACGTAAATGTCGTCAGGGCCTGCCAGATAGGACGAGTCGGCGGAGCGCAGAAAACCGAAACCATCCTGCAGAATCTCGAGGACACCGTCGCCATGAATGTCTTCACCGCCTTTGGCGTGTTTTTTCAGAATGCCAAAAATGACATCCTGTTTGCGCGATCGGCCCATATTTTCGAGGCCCATCTGGTCGGCGATTTCCAGCAGTTCGGGTATGGGTTTTTGCTTGAGTTCAGTCAGATTCATAGGTTCGGTGATGTGAGATATCTATCGGCAGGATGGGGTTAGTAACAGCCGCCATGTGGAGTGGGGCGATGGGTTGGCAAGTGGGAAAGCCAATTGCCGCAGGGTGCGACAGGGAATTGGGAAGCAAATCTAACACCGCTACGCGGCGTCGTCTACAGCTATAGCCAATAAAATCTATCCCCAGCTAGCCGGGGATAGGGAATTACGTCAGATATTGCTATCGAGGAAAGCGGCCAGTTGGGATTTCGACAGGGCGCCTACCTTGGTGGCTTCTACATTGCCATCCTTGAACAGCATCAGTGTAGGGATGCCGCGTACGCCGTACTTTGGCGGAGTCTCGGTATTCTCATCGATGTTCAGCTTGCAGATTTTCAGCTTGCCTTCGTAGTCACGGGAAATATCATCCAGAACCGGGGCAATCATCTTGCAAGGGCCACACCATTCAGCCCAATAGTCGACCAGAACAGGGCCGTCGGCCTTCAGCACTTCAGTGTCGAAGCTGCCATCGGTCACGTGCACGATCAAATCACTCATGAGTATCTCCAGAAAAGGTTCGCAGGTTCGCAGGTGCGGATGGAACCGATGATAGCATCCCGTTGTGCAACTGTGAAACGCGCCAAGGGGAATTGTGTATCAGGAATAATTTGTCGCATGGGGCGGACACCCACCACCATACATGGGTAGAATTTCCTCACGCTGAATAGGGGAAACGCGCATGGCGCAGAAAGAACAGCTGGATTCGCCGCTGGTCGCGACCATAGATCTGGGTTCCAACAGCTTCCATATGGTGCTGGCCCGCGTTGATCATGGGGAGGTACGGTTACTCGAACGTCTGGGCGAAAAAGTGCAATTGGCCACCGGCCTGGATGAGCACAATGATCTCAGTGATGAGGCAATGCAACGCGGCCTGGATTGTTTGCGGCGCTTTGCCCAACTGATCAATGGTCTGCCTGCCGGTGCGGTGCGCATCGTGGCGACCAATACGCTGCGCGTGGCGCGCAACCGCGCGGTGTTCATCCGTCAGGTCAAGGATATCCTCGGTCATCGGGTGGATGTGATCTCGGGGCGCGAGGAAGCGCGGCTGATATACCTCGGGGTAGCCCATACCCTGGCGGACGACGCCGGTAAGCGCCTGGTAGTAGATATTGGCGGCGGCAGTACCGAGTTCATTGTCGGTGAGCGTTTCGAATCATTATTACGTGAAAGCCTGCCGATCGGCTGCGTGTCCTTCGCGCAACAGTTCTTTGCTGATGGCGTCATCAGCGAACGAGCCTACGCGCAGGCGTACACCGCCGCCCGGCTGGAATTGATGCCGATCGAGCAGGGCATCCAGCGTATGGGCTGGGCAGAGGCAGTGGGTGCCTCGGGTACCATCCGGGTGATCGGGCAATGCATTCGTGCGGCCGGTCTGAGCAACGGCGAGGTGACCCGTGAAGGGGTGCAATGGCTCAAGCGCAAGGTGTTGAAGGCCGGATCGGTAGATAAGCTGACCCTCACCGGGCTCAAGGCCGAACGGCGCAATATATTGCCGTCAGGATTGGCGATTCTTGAGGCGCTGTTTGACGCTCTGGACGTGCAGACCATGGTGTATTCCGAAGGCGCTCTGCGGGAGGGTGTGCTCTATGAGCTGCTTGGTCGGCACCAGCATGAAGATGTCCGTGAGCGGTCTGTCTCTGCGCTGGCTGAGCGCAGCCATGTGGATCAGGAGCAGGCGGCAAGGGTAGAGAGCAAGGCATTGAGCCTGCTGAGCAAGGTCGCGGGCCCATGGGATTTAGCAGACAGCAAGCAGGCTGATCTGTTGCGTTGGGCGGCGCGGCTGCATGAAGTGGGGTTGGATATCGCCCATAGCCAATATCACAAGCACGGTGCTTATCTGATCGAGCACGCGGATATGCCGGGCTTCTCCCGACAGGAGCAGCAATCGTTGGCGCTGATGGTGCGCGGGCATCGGCGTAACCTGCCGAATGACGAGCGGGTTGCCGAGTTGGGCGAAGATGGCCCGGCTCTGCGGCGGCTATGCATGTTGCTCCGCCTGGCTATCCTGTATCACCACATCCGCGGCTATCAGGACATGCCGGAGCTGGAAGCGGAGGCCGACAAGAAGAGTCTGACGCTATCCTTTCCGTCGGGCTGGTTGGAACAGAACCCGCTTACCCAGGCTGACTTCGCCCAGGAATCGCAATACTGGGCGAAGATCGGTTACAAGCTGACGGTATGTTGAGGCGAGCCCGCGAGCTTATCCAGTAGCGCGCTCTGCGCGCTACGTGGGTGCTGGTTGCCGCTTGGACTACAGCGTACGTAGCTGCCATCCGGTTGCAGCAGCCAGGCATGGGTATTGTCGGTCAGGTGCACCTGCAACTCCTGCTTGGCGCGGGTAATCAGCTTCTTGCCCTCCAGCGGGAAGCAGGTCTCGATCCGCTTGTCGAGGTTGCGCTCCATCAGGTCGGCACTGGACATCCACACCTGTTCCTCGCCTTCGCTGAGGAAATAGTACACCCGGCTGTGTTCGAGGAAGCGGCCGATTACCGAACGCACCGTGATGTTGTGCGATACGCCGGGAATACCCGGGCGCAGGCAGCACATGCCGCGGATGATCAGGTCAACTTTCACCCCCGCCTGGGAGGCCTTGTACAGCGCCTTGATCACCTTCACATCGGTCAATGAGTTGGCTTTGGCGATGATATGCGCCGGCTTGCCGGCCTGGGCGGCAAGGGTTTCCCGGTTGATCATTTCCAGAAGTTTGCGTTTCAGCGTGAAAGGCGCATGCAGCAGCTTCTTCATGCGCTGGGCCTTGCCCATGCCGATCAGCTGGTTGAACAGCTTGTGTACGTCTTCGGTAATGGCCAGATCCGAGGTCAGCAGGCTGTAGTCGGTGTACAGGCGGGCGTTACCGGCATGGTAGTTGCCCGTGCCCAGATGCACGTAGCGGCGCAGCTCCTTGTCCTCGCGGCGCAGGATCAGCATCATCTTGGCGTGTGTCTTGAAACCCACCACGCCATAGATCACCACCGCGCCGGCCTGTTGCAGTTTGCCGGCCAGTTGCAGGTTGGACTCTTCATCGAAGCGTGCGCGCAGCTCGATGACCACAGTGACTTCCTTGCCGTTACGCGCCGCATCCACCAGCGAGTTGACGATTTCGGAGTTGGCGCCGGTACGGTAGAGCGTCTGCTTGATCGCCAGCACGTTCGGATCCTGGGCGGCCTGGCGCAGCATGTCCACTACCGGGCTGAAAGACTCGTAGGGGTGCAGCAGCAGGATGTCCTGCTTGCGAATCGCCGGGAACAGGTGGTCGGGATTGGTCAGCATTTTCGGAATGCCGGGGATAAAAGGCGGGAACTGCAGCTCCGGATGATTCTCCAGCCCGGTAATCGAGAACAGTCGGGTCAGGTTGACCGGGCCGTTGACCTCATAGAGTTCGGACTCGCTGAGGCTGAACTGCTTGAGCAGGAAGTCAGACAGCTGCTTGGGACAGTTGTCGGCCACTTCCAGGCGTACCGCGTCACCGTAACGCCGGGACAGCAGTTCGCCGCGCAGGGCCCGCGCCAGATCGTCGACCTCATCGGGATCCACGTTCAGGTCCGCATTACGGGTCAGGCGGAACTGGTAGCAGCCGCGCACCTGCATGCCGGGGAACAGATCATCGGCATGAGCGTGGATCATCGATGAGAGGAATACGAAGTTGTCCCCGCCATCGCACAGCTCATCAGGCACCCGGATCAGCCGGGGCAGCGAGCGGGGTGCCGGGATGATAGCCAGACCACTGTCACGACCGAAGGCATCGATACCTTCCAGCTCGACGATGAAGTTCAGGCTCTTGTTCACCAGCAGGGGAAACGGATGGGTCGGATCCAGTCCGATCGGGCTGATGATAGGGGCGATCTCGGCACGGAAAAAGCGCCGTACCCATAGCGTCTGCTTGTAGGTCCACTGACGCCGGCGAATAAAACGGATCTTCTGCCGGGCCAGCTCCGGCAGCAGGATGTCGTTCAGAATGGCGTACTGGCGTTGCACCTGTTCATGGGCAATTTCGCTGATCTTGCTCAGTACCTGGTGCGGTTGCAGGCCATCCTGGCCGGTCAGTTCCCGGGCAAAGGTGATCTGCTGTTTCAGCCCGGCAACGCGAATTTCAAAGAATTCGTCCAGGTTGCTGGAGAAGATCAACAGGAACTTGAGTCGCTCCAGTATCGGATAGGACTCATCCAGCGCCTGCTCCAGCACGCGGATATTGAACTGCAGCTGCGACAGCTCCCGGTGAATATACAGCTCGGGAGCGTCCAGCGAGGGAGCAGGTGGCTCCACCGTAGCCGTGACGGCAGGCTCTGCCAGGCGTAACACGGGGAGAGCAGGCTGTACTGTTGGGGTGTCCTGCGCCTGCACATCAGACTGGCTGGTGGTGTCCTGCATTTTTTCCTCGGGAGATTATCCGCGTCCGCGCAATTGGCGGGCTGCATGTTTTGCATAATAGGTAAGGATGGCGTCGGCACCGGCGCGCTTGATCACGACCAGCGATTCCATGATCACGGCTTCGCTCAGCCAGCCATTGGCAATTGCCGCCTGGTGCATGGCGTACTCACCGCTGACCTGATAAACGAAGGTAGGTACCTTGTGAGTATCCTTGACCCGATGAACGATATCCAGATATGGCATACCCGGTTTCACCATGACCATGTCAGCCCCTTCGGATAGATCCATGGCGACTTCATGCAAGGCTTCATCGCTATTGGCTGGATCCATCTGATAGGTAGCCTTGTCGGCCTTGCCGAGGTTGGCGGCAGAACCCACCGCATCACGGAAGGGGCCATAATAGGCGCTGGCGTATTTTGCTGAATAGGCGAGGATCCGAGTGTTGATATAACCGGCGTCCTCCAGTGCTTCGCGGATCGCCAGAATGCGACCGTCCATCATGTCCGAGGGCGCGACGATATCCGCACCGGCTTCTGCATGGGACAAGGCCTGCTTGACCAGTGTCTCGACGGTAATATCGTTCAGCACGTAGCCCTGCTCATCAATAATACCATCCTGACCATGGGTGGTGAATGGATCCAGCGCTACGTCGGTGATCACGCCCAGTTCAGGGAAACGCTGCTTCAGCGCACGGGTCGCGCGCTGAGCAAGACCTTCCGGGTTCCATGCTTCGGCGGCGTCCAGCGACTTGGCGGTAACCGGCGTCACCGGGAACAGCGCCACAGCCGGGATGCCCAGCTCGACCAGTTCGGCGGCTTCTTCCAGCAACAGATCAATTGACAGTCGCTCGATACCGGGCATGGATGCAACCGGCTCGCGCTGTTGGCTGCCTTCAAGTACGAATACGGGGTAGATCAGGTCATCGGTGCTCAGCCGGCTTTCACGCATCAGTCGACGGGAAAAATCGTCCTTGCGCGAACGACGCATGCGGGAAAGGGGAAATGGGCGTTGAGCTGGCTGAAAAGTCACTGTGGCTCCCTGGGTGCTGACACACCGGTCTGAATGGCGAAATGGAAGACCGGTTCACCGGCAGGGCGGGCGGAGGAATATCATTCGCTGCGACCAGACCGGTGAGGGCTCAGGTCTTCCTTATACGTCGAGATTATGACGGAATTGAGACAGTAAACGTAGGGCCACGTTGTCGCGTAGTTCAGTGCTGGGTTCAATACAGATTTCCACGCGATTGCGGCCCAGCGCCTTGGCGCGATACAAGGCAGAATCGGCCGCAGCGACCAGCGCGGTGTAATCGTGGCCGTACAGACCGGTTCCCGCGACACCCAGGCTGACACTGAGCATGACCGCTTGATCGGAAATCGCCTCGGTGTGGCCATGCACGGCAAGGCGGATGCGTTCGGTAACGTCCAGGGCATCACCGGCATCCAGGCCCGGTAGCAGCAGCACGAATTCCTCGCCACCGAAGCGCCCGAGCAGGTCATTGCTGCGCATATGTTGGCGGATACGACTGACCAGATGGCAAAGCACCGCATCACCGGTCTGATGACCGAACTCGTCATTGATGCGTTTGAAATGATCCGCATCGACCATGACCAGGGTCGCCGGTTCGCCCTGTTGCAGGGTGGCATCCAGCAGCGCCTGAGCGCGGTCATGCATGCTGCGACGGTTCAGCGTGCCGGTGAGAGCGTCATGCTCGGACAGTTGCTGAAGTGCAATCATGGTGCGGTAGTGGGTCATCAGAATGAAGCCACCGGCCATACCGATCTGCGCCACCATGACGCCGAGCAAGGTGGCATGTTGCAACGCCTGGCCATGCTCGGATTGATTGGCATCCAGCAGCCCATCTTCGGCGCCCAGGCCGGCGCGCAATAATAGGCCTATGCCGCTGAGCAGCATGATGCTTCCAGTAAACCAATAGGCGCGGCGCAAAGGCGCCTTGGCGGGCACCAGCAGTTCACGGGCAGACAGCAGTGCCAGAATGCCGAGGCAGATGCCGACGGTAGCCTGGCGCCCGCTGGCGCTGTCATGAATGTAATGGAAGTAGGCGAGCAGCAACATGACCAGCAGCGCCGCCATGATGGGCCCGGCCTGCGGCTGGCTGGCGCCCTTGAAGGCGCGCACACCGAGCCATATCCCGCTCAAGCCGAGCGCCATGAGGCCAGCCGCCAGGATTTGCGAGATACTGTGGTGCAGTAATCCCTGGCTGATGTTCAATACCAGCCCCATGGTCAGCGCAAGGTTGCCCAGCGCCCAATGGCGCAGGCCCTTCTCGCTACCTGAATGCCAGGCTGCCATGATGAGTACCAGGGTCATACCCAGGGTAACCAGCACCAGCGCAATGGCCAGGGAAAGTGTGTTCAACTCGGTATGCATGGTGCGGAATTCATCCTTGTCCGACTCCATAAGAAGGCGCAAAGTCCGGACGTGTTCCTGCGTGACCGGTAAGACTAAAGCGCCCATGCATCAGATTAAAGCCTCACCTTTGCAGGATGTGCGGAGGTTGGCAGAAGATGGGTGGCCTTGGGCCATTATAGGCTCAGGCAGAGACTGTTTCGCAATTGATAAAGAGGTTGGTAATGCCGATATGGCGTCGGAGCCTGATAGGGGCGCTGGGTATAATCTGGGTTCTGGGCCTTGGCTGGGCCTGGTGGTGGCTGGATGGTCGGCATGAGCGCAATTTCCAGCGACCGGCTTATTTCGATGGCGGTGACGTGGCCGGCCCCTTTGCTGTTGGTCAGGTCCAGGTGGTGCATGTCTGGCAGGACAACTGCCCCTGTAACGCGGGCCACGAAGCCTATATCAGCGAGATGACGGGGCGTTTCAGCGATCAAGGCGTGCGTTTTGCGCGTGCCGGCAGCCTGCCGGGTGGGCGTGGCGATATCCACGGCGATCTACCGCACTGGCTATTGCCTGCGGACTGGGCTGACTGGCCCGGTGGGCCGTCTGTCGCCATCTGGGATGCCAGCGGTCAACTGGCTTATGTCGGACCCTATAGCGATGGCGCCAGTTGTAATCAGGACAGCAGTTTTATCGAGCCCGTGCTGCGGGCGTTGTTGCAGGGACGTACCGTGAATGCGGCCCGTTACGATACGCTGAGCTGTTTATGCGAACTGGAAGAGCAGGCGTTTGAGCGCTGACTGAACTGCATGAGTTACTGGCCCAGGCCCTGCGCCAACAAGCGATCCAGCGCATTGGCAAAGGATTGCTTGTCCTTGTCACTGTAAGGTGCCGGGCCGCCCCGTCCGGCCAATCCAGCGCCGCGCAGCTCATCCATCAGATTGCGTACGGCCAATCGCTCACCGATGCTGCCCTTGTCATAGACCTCGCCACGGGGGTTGATGGCGGTAATGTTGCGTGTGACCAGACCATCAGCCAATGGAATGTCTGCCGTCACGACCAGGTCGCCTGGCTGTGCATGTTCGATGATGTACAGGTCGGCCACATCGGCACCGCCGGGTACCACTACCTGACGCACGCCGGGGGCCGGGGGCAAGCCAAGGGAGGAGTTGGCTACCAGTATCAATTGCAGTTCCCGGCGTCGGGCAGCACGCAACATGATCTCGCGTACCGGTCGCGGGCAGGCGTCGGCATCAATCCACAGGGTCATGACAGCTCCGATAGTTCGGCTTGCAGCTGCTCAAGTGCTTCGTGGGCTTCGAGCCACTGCATTTCCAGCTCGTCTATACGCTGGCGACACTCTGCCGGCGGGCCAGCTGGGTTTTCAACTGATCGCGTCGGCTATCGGTGTACAGGTCATTATCGGCCAGCGCATGCTCGATGCTGGTCATATCCTGTTGCGCCTTATCGAGTTGCTGCTCCAGCTTGTCGGCGGTCTTCTTCAGGGGCGCCAGACGCTGACGTTGCTCGGCGGCGAGGCGGCGCTGGGCTTTGGCATCGACCTTCAGTGTCGCGGGCGACTCCTGATTGTTGGCTGCGCTGGCTTGTTGCTGGCGGAATTGCGCCAGCCATCGGGTATAGCTATCCAGGTCGTCCTGATAGACCTGCAGCTTGCCATCCGCCACCAGCCAGAGTTCATCGGTGGTATCGCGGATCAAGGCGCGATCGTGGGACACCAACAGCATGGCACCGTCGAACGCCTGCAGCGCTAACGTCAGCGCGTGGCGCATTTCCATGTCGAGATGGTTGGTCGGCTCGTCAAGCAACAACAGATTCGGCTTCTGCCAGGCAATCAGGGCCAGTGCCAGACGGGCCTTCTCGCCGCCGGAAAAATGTAATACGGGTTCTTCGGCGCGACTGCCGTGGAAGTCAAAGCCACCCAGAAAGTTGCGCAGTTCCTGCTCCCGACACTGGGGTGCCAGGCGTGCCAGATGCAGCAGAGGGCTGGCCTGGGGATCCAGACTGTCGAGTTGATGCTGGGCAAAATAGCCTATCGCCAGATGCTCACCGGTTGTCAGTTCGCCGGCAATCAGCGGCAGGGTGCCAGCCAGTGTCTTGATCAGCGTGGATTTACCCGCCCCGTTGGGGCCGAGAACGCCGATGCGTGCACCGGGCGCCAGCTGCAATTTGATATTCTGCAGAATCGGTGAGCCGTTATAGCCTAGTACGCCTTCACGCAGATCCAATAATGGATCGGACTGGTTGTCGGCCTCGCGAAAGCTGAAGTTGAACGGCGAGTCGATGTGCGCCGGGCTGAGCAACTCCATTCGCTCCAGTGCCTTGAGGCGGCTCTGTGCCTGGCGCGCCTTGGTTGCCTGGGCGCGGAACCGGGCAATGTACTTCTGCATGTGTTCGCGCTGCGCCTGTTGTTTCTCGAACGCCGCCTGTTGCTGACCAAGGCGTTCGGCACGGGTGCGCTCGAACTGGCTGTAGCCGCCGCGGTAGAGGGTCAGCTTCTGTGATTCCACATGCACAATCTGTTCGACCACCGCATCCAGAAAATCCCGGTCATGGGAGATCAACAGCAGTGTGCCGGGATAATTCTTCAGCCACTCCTCAAGCCACAGGATGGCGTCCAGATCCAGGTGGTTGGTGGGCTCGTCGAGCAACAGCAGATCGGACGGGCACATCAGCGTCTGGGCCAGATTCAGGCGCATACGCCAGCCGCCGGAGAAATCGCCTACCCGAGCTTCGCACTGCTCGGGAGTAAAGCCCAACCCGGCCAATAGGGTGCGAGCTCGGCTATCGGCACTGAAACCACCGTGGGCTTCCAATTCGGCATACAGACCGCCAAGCTGGCTGGCATCTTCCTGCTGTTCGGCGGTGGCGAGTGCTTGCTGAATTTGCCGCAGCCGCTGATCACCATCGAGTACATAATCGACGGCGATGCGTTGCAGGTCATCAATTTCCTGACGCATATGAGCAATGCGCCAATCAGCGGGTAGCGAGCAGTCGCCAGCGTCAGCACTCAGCTCGCCGCGCAACAGGGCAAACAGGCTGGATTTGCCGGCGCCATTGGTGCCGAGCAAGCCAACTTTCTGACCGGCATGCAGGGTCAGGTTGGCATTGTCCAGCAGGCGAAGGGGGCCGCGTTGCAGGGTCAGGGATTCAATCTTTATCATGGCGCGGAGTATATCAGCGTCGAGGGGTGATGCGATGCCAGGTCTGGCCGATTATGCTGGCTGGCTGTATGCCCGGCCGGGGATGCAGACACTGTTATTGGCGCTGCAGGATGAGGCCGGTCAGGACGTGCTGTTATTGCTGACCGCGTGCTGGTTGGGGCAGCGTCGGGTCGTGGCGGATGAGCGGCTGTGGCTGTCATTACAGGAAAGCCAGACGCGCTGGCGTGCGCGGGTCATTCTACCCTTGCGGCAGGTGCGCAGGGCACTGGCGGATAACGCTGCTGCCCATGCCCTGTATGAGCAGGTCAAGGCCTGCGAGCTGGCAGCGGAGTGGCATCAATTGGCGGTGTTGGAACAGCTGTGTCAATCGGCGGCAACCGCCGATGGCTCATCGCAAGACTATACACTGGCGCATTTGCAGCTCAGCGGCGCGGACACCCGGGATGCGCGGATTCAGCAGTTGGCTATGGCTGCGCTGCAGACGCAGCCATAGCGCTTACGCCTTGCCGCTCGAACTATCCGTAGTGGAAGGCGCTGATGCTGCAGGTTTCCTGCTGCGTGAGCGGCGCTTGCCGGGTGAGCCGGTTGCCGCGCTTGGGTTGTTGCGCTTGTCTATGGCCTGAGTGGCCTGCAGATCAATACGCTCCAGACCTTTGGCGAGCCGCAGGGTCTGGCGTACATCGCTTTGCAACTGCCGGATATACTCTTCAGCCTCATGACGAGCCTGCTTCAACAGCGTCATGCGGGTGGTCAGCTCCTCAACCTTGCCCTGCAGCTTCTCCGGTGACTTGCCGCTGCTCTCAAGATTGGCTGGTGTCAGCTTTTCCTGAATCTGTTCGAGCTTCTCCGCCAGCTTATGCTGTTCGCGGTCGAGCTTGTCCAGAGCCTTCTGTGCATCCTCTTGCGCCTGGTCGCAGGCCTGCATCAGATGCTCATTGAGGGTGCGCGTCAGAACCTGCAGTAGATGCAGCGGGGTCTGTACGGGGGGCGATGATTGCTTCCGGGTTTTGCCTGTCACGGATTACTCCACGGTTTCGGTAATACTTTGGGTGTTGCGGTTGGCGGTATGTAGTACTTCGATCAGGCAGTCTTCCAGCTCAAAGCGCTCATCCATCAGTCCGCCCATTTTCACCAGACGTGACTGCATGACCTCTTCCTTGAGAGGGCGCTTGGTCTGTGCACCGTAGTAATCATTGAAGATGACCGCGAACTGGGTGATGGTCTCGATACGCGGCATGACTCTGGACATCAATTCCAGCGCGCGCTCATCACCCGCTTCTTCTGCTTCGCGTACCAACTGCTCGTAGATGGAAAAATGCCCTGCTGATACGTAATCAAGCAGGGCACTGCAGAAAACATTCAGCTGCTGGCGGATGCTGTTGTCCTGCGCCTTGCGATCCCGCAGCGCGATATAATGTTCCACGAGTTCCTTTCGATCAGCCAGCCAGCGATCTACGAGTCTATCGACTCCGCCCCAGCGTTCCTGGGCTGTTTGGCACCTTTCCAGCATGATCCACCTCGCTTTGCCTTGTGAGCCGGGATTGGGAATGCTGTTCCCGTGGGAGAAACAGAATAGGCCAGTCCGTACCGTGGTATCAAGAGCGTTGGTGGTGGTCGCTCAGTCCTCGCTGCGAACCAGCTGAATCAGCCCGAACACGGCAAAGCCAATGAAGGCCAATAAAGTGCATTCAGCGATGCTCAGTCCCAGGAAAGTCCAGGTCACCTTGGCACAGTCAGCGGTGCCGCTGAACAGCAGAGTGAGCATTTCCAGTACGGGCAGCACATCGATCATGTAATCAAGGCTGGGCAGGCAGGAAGGCAACTGATCGGATGGCTGATGCTGCAACCAGACCTGGCGTCCGGCAGTGGCTGCACCGAACAGGGCGAGCAGCGTTGTAGCTACAGCATAGAGGCGCGCTGTGATGCTGCGCTTGCGGCCGGCGCGGGGCTGGGGGTTATGCAGTACTGCAGCCAGGCAGGCCAGGCCGAGTAGCAGAAAGGCGAAGCGCTGCATCATGCACAGTGGGCAGGGCAGCAAACCCATGACATATTCCATGTAATACGCTGTTGCCAACAACAGCACGCAGACAATAAAGGCAATCAGGTAAAGCGGGCGTGAGGCGGGCAGGGCCATGCGTACATCCATAGGTTCGGGAAGCGACCAGATACATTAGATGATCAAAAGGGACGCTGACAAGCGTTGAAACTGCCGCCGAACCGGGGCTCGGCGGCGATCCGTATCAGGCGTTGGCCTGTTCGGCTTCTGCCAGACGGCGTTGTTCGGATTGAGCGAACAGAGCGTCGAAATTGACCGGAGCCAGCATCAGTGGAGGGAAGCTGCCACGCAGTACGAGGTTATCGATGGCTTCGCGCGCGTAGGGGAAAAGGATGTTCGGGCAGAAAGCACCGAGTGTGTGGCGCATGGACGCCTCATCCAGACCGCCGATAGCGAAAATACCGGCCTGCTGTACTTCAGCGATAAAGGTAACTTCATCTTCGCCATTGGTAACCGTCGCGGACAGGCTCAATACGACTTCGTAGATGTCGTCCTGCAGCTGGGTGTGGCGGGTGTTGAGATCCAGGTTGACCTGCGGATTCCACTGGCTCTGAAATACGGCCGGTGCCTTGGGCGATTCGAAGGACAGATCCTTCACATAAATACGCTGCAGGGCGAATTGTACCTGCGGCTGGTTTGCGCCGTTGGCGGTTGCGTTGTTCTGTTGCTCGTCAGCCATGTTCAGTCCTTGTTGGTTCCAGTTGTAATGGGAATTCCGGAGCCGGTAGCTGCTCAGCCATTCCCTTTCTATCGAGGCAGTCAGCCTGCCAGCATTGTATCCAGTTTGCCGGAGCGTTCCAGCGCGATCAAATCATCGCAGCCGCCAATATGGATATTCTTGATCCAGATTTGCGGTACCGAAGTACGGCCAGCCAGACGGGACATCTCTGCACGTACGTTGGGTTTGCCGTCCACGTTGATTTCATTGAACGCGACGCCCTTACTACTGAGCAATTGCTTGGCACGAATGCAGAACGGGCAGTAATTGCTGCTGTAGATGGTGATATCTGTCATGTCATTTAACCAGGGGCAGATTGTCTGCGCGCCAACCTCCTACTCCATGGGCCAGCCGGTTCACCTGCTGGAAGCCAGCAGATTTCAGCTGTTTGGACGCGGTACCGGCATGTTGGCCGTTGGCGCAGGCCAGAATAATGGGTTTGTCCTTGTACTTATCCAGTTCGACCATGCGTGTGGTGAAACTGTCCAGAGGAATATTGATCGAATCGACAATGTGGCCAGCGGCATAGTCCTTCTTTGGTCGCACATCGACCAGCAGGGCGTTCTCGCGGTTGATCAGTGTGGTGGCTTGCTGGGAAGTAAGCGCCTTGCCAGCCTTGCGACCCTCGGTGAAGATCAGCAGCGCAAGTACAACCAGAAAGGCGCTGGTCAGCCAATAATGATTGCCTATGAACTCGATAAGGTGCTGTAGAAACTGCATAGAAGTATGATTCCGATACGGTTGAAGCCCGCCAGTATACACAGCCCTCAGCGGAGGCAGAACTACTGCCGGGCATGACACGTCGATGCAGGGCAAGTAAACTTGCCGCATCACGACTGCCGGGCACGGCAGCGTATTCCCTTACCTCTATTACACAGCGAGTTAATCGGATGACAGTAGCTCCCAAACCCGTGGTATTGATGATTCTGGATGGCTTCGGACACAGCGAGTCGCCGGATTCCAATGCCATCATGGCCGCCAACACCCCTGTGTGGGATCGCCTGTGGGCTAATGCGCCGCGCACGCTGGTTTCCGGCTCGGGCATGGATGTCGGGTTGCCGGAGGGGCAGATGGGTAACTCCGAGGTAGGCCACATGAACCTGGGCGCCGGGCGAGTGGTATACCAGGACTTTACCCGGGTAACCAAGGCCATTGCTGATGGTGAGTTTTTCAGCAATCCGACGATCTGTGCCGCCGTAGACAAGGCGACCAGCGCTGGTCGGGCGGTGCATATCATGGGTCTGGTTTCGCCAGGCGGTGTGCATAGTCACGAAGAGCAGATCGCTGCCATGGTCGAGCTGGCCGCGCGCCGTGGTGCTGAACAGATTCATGTGCACGCTTTCCTGGATGGGCGTGACACGCCACCAAGAAGCGCAGCGCCATCGCTGGCGCTACTGGAAGCCACCTACCAGCGCCTTGGCAAGGGCCGCACCGCTACGCTGATTGGCCGCTACTTCGCTATGGATCGGGATAACCGCTGGGATCGCGTAGCGGCGGCGTATAACCTGATTACAGAGGGGCAGGGCGAATTCCAGGCGGCTACCGCCGCGGCCGGGCTGGAAGCAGCCTACGCCCGTAACGAAAGCGATGAGTTCGTCAAGGCAACCGTGATTGGCGAGCCGGTGCGTGTTGAAGATGGCGACGCAGTCGTCTTCATGAACTTCCGCGCTGACCGTGCCCGTGAATTGAGCCGCGCTTTCGTCGAACCGACCTTCAGCGGCTTTGTGCGCCAGCGCGAGCTGAGCATGGCCGGTTACGTGATGCTCACCCAATATGCAGCGGACATTCCAGCGCCCTGCGCTTTCCCGCCCTCCTCACTGGACAACGTACTGGGTGAATACCTGGCCAATCAGGGCAAGACCCAGTTGCGGATTGCGGAAACCGAGAAGTACGCGCACGTCACCTTCTTCTTCTCCGGCGGTCGCGAGGAGCCTTTTGCGGGTGAGGAGCGCATTCTTATCCCATCCCCGCAGGTGGCGACCTATGATCTGCAGCCGGAGATGAGCGCGCCGGAAGTGACCGATCGCATCGTCGAAGCCATTGAGCAGCAGCGCTACGACGTCATCATCGTCAACTACGCCAACGGCGACATGGTCGGCCATACCGGTGTATTCGAGGCGGCAGTGAAAGCGGTGGAGTGTCTGGATCAGTGTATCGCTCGCATCGAGACGGCGCTGAACAAGGTTGGTGGTGAAGTGCTGATTACCGCTGATCACGGTAACGTTGAGCAGATGGCCGACGTCAGTACCGGCCAGGCGCACACCGCGCATACCTGCGAGCCGGTACCCTTCGTCTATGTTGGCCCGCGCAAGGTCAGCATGCGGGACGGTGGTATCCTCTCGGATGTCGCCCCCACGGTGTTAACCCTGCTTGGGTTGCCGCAACCGACAGAAATGACCGGTCGCTCCATTCTCACATTGCATGACTGAGCCGACACTGTGATTGGCCGGCTGGGCAATGCCAGACCACGCGTCGCCGCCATCGGGATAGCGGCATTGCTGGTGGTATCGCTCGGCCTGCATTCCTTGCCTGCGCTGGCCGAGCCGGATGCCGAAGCGGCCCGCGCAGAGTTGAAGCAGACCGAGGCCGAGATTGCCAAGCTGAAAAGAATGCTTGGCAGCCTGCAGCAGGAAATGTCCGGTCTGGAAAAGCAACTCAAATCCAGCGAAAGCGAGATCGCCCGGCTGGGCCGGGAAACGTCGGATATCGAGACACAGATCAGTGAAGGGGAAGCACGCCTGGCTGATCTGCAGGAACAGGCCCGAGGGCTGCAACAGGCGCTTGAGGCACAGCAGGAGCAGATTGCCCGTCAGGTGCGCGCTGCTCACCGAGCGGGTCGTCAGGATTATCTGAAGATGATGCTGAATCAGGATGATCCGGCGCGAATGGCGCGCATGCTGCGCTACTACGGTGACTTCAATCGGGCGCGAGCGGAAGAAATCACTCGCTTCACCCAGACCATTGCCCGTATCCGCGAAGCCAGCCTGCAGATTGCCGAGCAGCAGACTGCGCTGCAAAGCAACCGTGAAGCCCTGGCTCAGCGCCGTAGCGCGTTGGAAGCCGAGCGGGACAAGCGGGGCAGCATTCTTGCCGGTCTGCGTGATCGCAGCCGCGATCAACAGCAGGAAGTCAGCCGTCGGGAGGCCGAGCGCGCCGAGCTGGCGGCGTTGATCAAGAAACTGGATGAAGCCATCACCAGCATCCCCACACCCGCAGGCAGCCTGCCGTTTGCTCAGGCGCGGGGCAAGCTGCCCTTACCCGTACAAGGTCAGATCCGGGCGCGTTTTGGCAGCCAGCGTGGTGCTGATGCCCGCCTGAAATGGGATGGCCTGTTGATTGGTGCCGCCGAAGGTACGCCTGTACATGCCGTACATGGTGGGCGCGTGGTGTTTGCCGATTGGCTGCGCGGCTCCGGGCTACTGTTGATTCTCGATCATGGCAACGGTTATCTCAGTTTGTATGGCCATAATCAGACCCTGCTGCGGGAAGTGGGCAGCTGGGTGCAGCCTGGTGATGCCATTGCCACCGTGGGCAACAGTGGAGGCCTGGGCGAACCAGCGCTATATTTTTCCATTCGCCACCGTGGCCAACCGCTTGATCCCGCAGTCTGGTGTATGCTGCGAGGCTGAGAAGAGCTTTGAAACAAGCGGCACCCTCGTTCATGCTTTCATGGCCGAGGGGCAGCGCGAGCCCAGGAGGCTTTCGATGCTGATTCAGCGCTGCGGTGGATCTGCCGATACATTTCAGGATGATGTTCTGACGGGGAGAGTGTTTGATGACCGCTGTGCGTAAATTGACCGTTGCTGGCCTGGTTCTGCTGCTCGGTATTCTTCCCGTCCAGGCGCAGGAAAGCCCGCCTGCTGCACCGCTGCCGCTCAATGAGTTGCGCACCTTCACCGAGGTGTTGGAGCGCATACGTACCTCCTATGTCGAGCCTGTGGACGATGCCACGCTGCTGGAAAATGCCATCCGCGGCATGCTCGAAGGGTTGGATCCACACTCGGCCTACCTTGAACCTGAAGCCTTCCAGGGCCTGCAGGACACCACTACCGGCCAGTTTGGCGGGCTGGGGCTGGAAGTGGGCCAGGAAGACGGCTTCATCAAGGTCATCTCACCGATTGACGATACGCCTGCCTCTCGTGCTGGTATCGAGCCTGGCGACCTGATCGTCAAGATCGACGATCACCCGGTCAAGGGAATGAGCCTGATGGATGCGGTGGATAGAATGCGTGGCCCGGCGGGCTCAACCATCACCCTGACGCTGGTGCGCGGCGCTGGTCGGCCATTCGACGTGCAGTTGGAACGGGCGGTGATCAAGGTCAAGAGCGTACGCACTGAGACGCTGGAGCCCGGCTATGCCTACCTGCGCATCACGCAATTCCAGAACAATACCGGCGACGAAGTGCGTCGCAGTCTGGCCAGTCTGACCTCCCGGGGCGAGCTCAAGGGGTTGGTCATGGATCTGCGGAACAACCCGGGCGGCGTGCTGCAATCCGCCGTGGAAGTGGCCGATGCCTTCATTGCCGAAGGGCTGATTGTCTACACCAAAGGGCGGCTGGCCAACACCGAGCTGCGCTTCAACGCCACAGCGGGCAACCCCGGAGGCGATATACCGCTGGTGGTATTGATCAACGGTGGCTCAGCTTCAGCCTCGGAGATTGTTGCTGGCGCCCTTCAGGATCTGGGGCGGGCAGTGATCATGGGTACTGACAGTTTCGGCAAGGGTTCAGTACAGACCGTACTGCCGCTGAACAACGACCGCGCCCTGAAGCTGACCACGGCGCTGTACTACACTCCCAACGGCCGTTCAATTCAGGCCCAGGGGATCGTCCCGGACATTCGCGTGGAGCGGGCGCAATTGACGCGGAGCGCTGACGAAACCGGCTACCGCGAAGCCGATCTGCTCGGGCATTTGCATAATGGCTCGGGGGAAGATCGTCCCACCATGCGCGCTCCGGCCACCGGCGGGGCGGCCGAGCGGGACGCCGACTATCAGTTGAATCAGGCCTTGAACCTGCTCAAGGGACTGAATATCGCGCGTCCGCGATGAGTTTGACCCGCTGGTTCGCGCTGGCCTGGCTGTTGGGGTTGCTGGCAGCCTGCGGTGAATCAGAGCAGCCACCGGCGAAGCCGACGCAGCAAGTGGTTGAAACGCCCGGCGAGATGGAGCAGCGCCGGGCGGACGCTGCCTACCGTGAGCAGTTGCGCGCAGGCTGGCTGGAGCTGGAAAACGCTGACCGCCAGTCTGCTGTGCCGCCGCCGGAGCCGGTAATAGAGGCGCCGCCCGCAGCGGTGGTGGAAACCTCATCTCCCGCAAGCACTATCCCTGCCATCGCTATTCTCATTGATGATGTCGGCCACAATCTGAGGCAGGGACGGCGGCTACTGGCGCTGCCGGTAGCGCTGGCTATTCTTCCGCATACTCAGGCAGCCCAGCAGTTGGCCGCAGAAGCGGCTACCCTGGGGCGCACTGTCATCCTGCATCAGCCAATGGAAAACAGCGCTGGGCTGTCTATTGGCCCCGGCGGCTTATACAGCCGAATGGACGCTATCGAGTTGCGCCAGGTTCTGCAGCACAACCTCAACAGCTTCACACCCATCCGCGGTATCAATAACCATATGGGCAGCCGTCTGACCGGTGAGCGAGACGCCATGGATGAGGTGATGCAGGTATTGAAGGAGCGCGGATTGTTCTTTATCGACAGCCGCACTACCCACCACACGCAGGCGGCCTTTGCTGCTGAAGCGGCTGGCGTCCGGCATCTATCGCGGGATGTGTTTCTGGATAATGAGCGTGACGCCGCGGCGATTGCGGCGGCATTCAGCCAAGCATTGAGCGTGGCCCGTAAACAGGGCAGTGCGCTGATTATCGGTCATCCCTATCCGCAGACAATCGCCTTCCTCGAACAGCGCCTGGCTGAGGATCTGCTGGTCAGTGAAGGGGTGGAGATGGTCAGTGTGGATGAGTTGCTGGAGCGCAAATACCGGCGGTGAGTCTTGGGATACGTGGGCCCGGTTTCAAGCGCTATAGCGACTATCCACCGGGCAGCACAGGTATTACAGGCGTACTTCGATACCGCGCTCGGCCATATAGGCCTTGGCTTCAGCGATGCTGTATTCACCGAAGTGGAAGATGCTGGCTGCGAGCACGGCATCGGCGCCGCCGAGCAGCACGCCATCGGCCAGGTGTTGCAGGTTGCCCACGCCGCCTGAGGCGATCACCGGTACGCCTACCGCATCGCTGATGGCACGGGTCACGCCCAGATCGTATCCGCTCTTGACGCCGTCCTGATCCATGCTGGTCAGCAGGATCTCACCGGCACCGAGCGCTTCCATTTTCTTCGCCCATTCCACCGCATCCAACCCGGTAGGTTTACGCCCACCGTGGGTGAATATTTCCCAGCGGCCAGGCTCGTTGGGGCCAGAAACACGCTTGGCATCAATGGCCACCACGATGCATTGGGAGCCAAAGCGGTCAGCTGCTTCGCCAACAAATTCTGGAGTAAATACTGCTGCCGAGTTGATCGACACCTTGTCGGCCCCGGCATTCAGCAGATTGCGGATATCCTGCACCGTGCGCACGCCGCCGCCTACGGTCAGCGGAATGAAGACCTCGCTGGCCATACGCTCAACAGTATGCAGAGTGGTGTCGCGCCCTTCATGGGTGGCGGTGATGTCGAGGAAGGTGATCTCATCGGCACCCTGCTCGTTGTAGCGGCGGGCGATTTCCACCGGGTCGCCGGCGTCACGAATGTTCTCGAACTTTACGCCCTTGACCACGCGGCCATTTTCCACGTCGAGGCAGGGGATGATGCGTTTGGCCAGCGCCATGTCAGGTCTCCGATGCTTGTCTAGTTTGCCGCAGCGTCACACAACGCCTGGGCTTCGGCTACGTCCAGCGTGCCTTCGTAGATGGCCCGTCCGGTAATGGCGCCCATGATGCCTGGCGCGCGGGCGTTCAGCAGTTGCTGAATATCGCCCAGGTTATGGATGCCGCCGGAAGCGATTACCGGAATACGGGTGGCGTTGGCCAGGGCTGCGGTGGCTTCCACGTTGCAACCCTGCATCATTCCATCCTTGGCAATATCGGTGTAGACAATCGCGGAGACGCCATCGGCCTCAAAGCGTTTGGCCAGATCAATTACCTGTAGCTCACTGACTTCGGCCCAGCCATCGGTGGCAACAAAACCATCCTTGGCGTCGAGTCCAACGATCACTTTGCCAGGGAAGGCGCGGCAGGCTTCGCCAACGAATTCGGGCTCTTTTACTGCCTTGGTACCGATGATCACGTAGCTGACGCCGGCGCGCACATAATGCTCGATGGTGTCCAGCGAACGGATACCGCCGCCGATCTGGATCGGCAGGTTCGGGTAGCGTTTGGCGATAGCGGTAACCACTTCACCATTCACGGGCTTGCCTTCAAAGGCACCGTTCAGATCAACCAGGTGCAGGCGGCGGCAGCCGGCCTCAACCCACTTGGCAGCCATGGCCACCGGGTCGTCAGAAAACACTGTGGCATCATCCATCAGCCCCTGGCGCAGGCGTACACAAGCGCCATCCTTGAGGTCGATAGCAGGGATAATCAGCATGTCTTTTTCCTTGGTTTACCAGCGCCCATCCCACGCCAGAAAATTCTGCAGCAGTTGCAGGCCATTGGTGTGGCTTTTTTCCGGGTGAAATTGGGTTGCGAATATGTTGTCCTGGGCCAGTGCGGCGGCAAAATCCACGCCGTAGTGGCAGCGTCCGGCCATCTGGGTCGGCTTGCCCGGGAGCGCATAATAACTGTGCACAAAATAGAAGCGGGCATCCTGGTCTATGCGATGCCACAAGGGGTGATCAATGGTCTGCTTGACCTGATTCCAGCCCATGTGCGGCACCTTGAGGCGCTCGCCCTGATCATGCAGGTCATCACCGAAGAAATGTACGGCGCCGGGGAACAGGCCAAACCCATCCACGCCACCGTTTTCTTCACTGTGCTCCAGCAGCATTTGCATGCCGACGCAGATACCCAATAGCGGCTTTTCTTCCACCAGCTGGCGTACCACCTGATCCAGCCCCAGTTGACGTAACTCGGTGATGCAGTCACGGATAGCGCCCACACCCGGCAGCACTACCCGGTCAGCATCCAGGATCTGCTGTGGCTCGCTGGTGACCAGCACCTGGCGAGCGCCTGCATGTTCCAATGCCTTGGCAACCGAGTGCAGGTTGCCCATGCCGTAATCGATGACGGCGACTGATCCCATTTACAGCGAACCCTTGGTGGAAGGAATACGATCACCCATGCGCGGGTCAATTTCTACCGCCATACGCAGGGCGCGACCAAAGGCCTTGAACACGGTTTCGATCTGGTGGTGAGTGTTCACCCCACGCAGATTGTCGATGTGCAGCGTGACCAGTGCATGGTTGACGAAGCCCTGGAAGAACTCCTGGAACAGATCCACATCAAACCGACCCACTACTGCGCGGGTAAAAGGGACATGCATCTGCAAGCCGGGACGGCCAGAGAAGTCCAGCGCCACGCGGGACAGGGCTTCATCCATCGGCACATAGGAGTGGCCATAGCGGCGCAGACCTTTCTTGTCGCCAACGGCCTTGGCAAAAGCCTGGCCGAGGGTGATGCCGACATCTTCCACTGTGTGGTGGTCGTCAATGTGCAGATCGCCACGACATTCGATATGCATGTCGATCAGGCCGTGTCGGGCCACTTGATCCAGCATGTGCTCGAGGAAGGGAACGCCAATATCAAAGTGAGCCTGACCGGTACCGTCCAGGTTGATCTCTACCTTGATCTGGGTTTCCGAGGTGTTGCGCTCGACACTTGCCTTGCGCTGCTCCATGGCCGTTCTCCACAAATATTTCATACAGGGGCGGGCATTATACGTGTACCCCGTGGTCCGGGGCTATAGAAAGGCAGGTCGGTGGCAAGCTGACCCGACAAGCTTTACTCTGTAGATATTCTGATCCAATGGGAGCAACCATGAAAAAACTAGCCGGAATCCTCGGGCTGGCCGTCCTGACTCTTGTGATATTGGCTGTTGCGGTGCTGTTCTTCCTGACCCGCATGTTCGACCCCAACGATTACAAGGAGCAGATCCAGCAGGCCGCGCGCGAGCAAGCGAATATCGAGCTGACGCTGGGTGGCGATATCGGCTGGTCGCTGTTTCCCTGGCTGGGTATCGAGCTGAAGGACGTTGGTATCGCGCCGGTTGAGCAACCCGAGCAACTGCTGGCTGAGGTGGGCAGCATGGGGCTGGGTGTAGAAGTGCTGCCATTGCTACGCCGCCAACTGCGCATGAGCGATGTCATTCTGGATCACATCAGCCTGAACCTGCAGGTCGACAAGAACGGCGTAGCCAATTGGGCAAACATCGGCCCGCTGGACGCCTCGCAGCCTGAATCGAGCGAGGAAGGTCGCGCCGCTGCTGAAACCGAAGCCGCCGAGCATGGCCGGCTGGATGTTGCTGTGCAAAGCGTGCGCATCACCAATGCGCGTATCGAGTACATGGATCGCCAGACTGACCAGCGGGTGACGCTGGATGAGGTCAATCTGCGCACCGGCGCGCTATTGGACAAGGAGCCCTTCGACGTTGAGTTGCTCGGCCTGCTGCTGGTAGACCAGCCGGCCATGCGCGTGCGCATTGATCTGAAAACCGTTGCCAGTTTTGACCTTGAAGGCCAGCGCTATCAGATGGATGGGTTTGACCTCAAGCTGGATGCCAGTGGTGACCCGCTCAATGGTCGTGCGGTCGGCCTGCGTCTGCAGGGTGACAGCGTGATCAACCTGGCCGAGCAGACTGCGGAACTGAAACAGTTGCGTCTGGCGTTGGCTGATCTTCGCGCCACCGGGGAATTGCATGCCAGCCAGCTGGATAGTGATATGGCACTGGCGGGTAGCATCAATGTGGCGGAGTTTGATGCGCGCACCCTGATTCACGCCCTCGGTCAGCGGTTGCCGGCCATGGCCCAGGCCAATGCCCTGAGCAGGGTGGCGCTGAGCGCGGAGCTGGCCGGTAGCACCAACAGTGTCATGCTGCGCAATATGACACTACTGATCGATGGTACCGAGCTGAGCGGCAACATGGGTCTGGCGGATATCGAGAAGCAGGCGCTACGGTTTGATCTGTCGGGCAGCAAATTGAATATCGATCACTATCTGCCGCCGACGGAGTCGGCCGCGGGTACCGCGCCTGCAGCGCAACAGGGTAGTAGCACTTCGACTGCGGCACCTGAGCCATGGAATAACGAGCCGGTATTGCCGATGGACACGCTGGCCGGGCTCAACGTGATTGGCAGTCTGGATATGCAACAGGTGCAACTCACCGGGCAGAGCATCAGTCCGTTCAAGATGGCGCTGGAGGCCGAGGTTGGCAATGTGCGCCTGCGTCAGTTCGAGGGTGGTGTCTTCGGTGGCCAGTTTGCCGCCTCCGCGACCATCGGCGCCGGGCGCGTACCGGCGCCCATGACCCTGACAGGCAAGCTGACCGGCATGGATTCGCAGGCCCTGCAGAGCGCCTATGACATGCCCGAGCAGTTTCGTGGTCTGTTGAATCTGGATATGAACATCAAGACCCAGGGCAATAGTGTGCGCAACTGGATCCATGCATTGAACGGTGACGTGCGCTTCGATGTGGCCAATGGTGCGCTGCTGGGGGTGAATCTGGAACAGAAGCTCTGTCAGGCCATTGCGCTGGCCAACCGGGAGCCGCTGACCGCGGACTTCGGTGCGGACAATACGCCGTTCAACAAGCTGGACGGCAGCTTCCGGATCGTCAACGGTACTGTGCAGAGCCGCGATCTTGTTGCTGCTCTGCCGGGTATCACCGCCAAGGGCAATGGCGATATCAACCTGCCGGAGCAGCGTCTGGACTACGGTGTTGGTCTGGTGCTGCAGGGCGATAAGCGTGACATGCCAGACCCCGCCTGCCGAATCAATGAGCGCTATGTCGGTATCGAGTGGCCGCTGCGCTGTGATGGCTATCTGCATAACGCAGCGAAGAGTTGTGGCGTAGATACCCAGGGTGTTACCCAGCTTGCAGGGCAGCTGCTGCGCAATGAAGCCGAGCGCAAGATTGGCGATAAGGTCGAGGAAAAGCTCGAACAGAAGCTGGGCGACCAGGCGCCTGCGGTACGGGATGCCATCAGAGGACTGTTCAACCGGTGAGTGAGCTATTTTCCCAGGCGGTACTGGCCTGGTATGACCAGTCAGGGCGCAAGGACTTGCCCTGGCAGCAGGACATCAATCCATACCGGGTATGGGTATCAGAAATCATGTTGCAGCAGACCCAGGTTGCTACGGTGATTCCCTACTACCAGCGGTTCATGCAGGCATTGCCGGATGTGCATGCGCTGGCCGCTGCGCAAGCCGACGAAGTGCTGCACCTGTGGACAGGGCTGGGTTATTACAGCCGCGCGCGCAATCTGCACAGGACGGCGCAGATTGTTGTGGCTGAGTATGGCGGTGAGTTCCCGGTGAGCGTCGCGGCGCTACAGGAACTGCCGGGCATTGGTCGCTCCACTGCCGGCGCCATAGCCAGTCTGAGCATGGATCTGCGTGCGCCCATTCTGGACGGCAACGTCAAACGAGTGCTGGCCCGTTACCACGCGGTTGAAGGCTGGCCGGGTGCAAAGGCGGTGCAGGATAAATTGTGGCAGGTAGCCGAGCGCTACACGCCGCAACAGCGATTCAATCATTACACCCAGGCGATGATGGATCTGGGAGCGACGCTGTGTACCCGTAGCAAACCCTCCTGTCTGTTGTGCCCGGTGCAGACGGGTTGTGAGGCGTTGAAGCTGGGTCAGCCCAGCAGCTATCCCCATTCCAAACCTCGCAAGGCGCTACCGGTGCGCCAATGCATGATGCCGCTGCTGGCCAACCAGAATGGCGATATCTGGCTGCAACGGCGGCCGGATAGCGGGCTCTGGGGCGGACTCTGGTGCCCGCCGCAACTGGACAGCCAGGCCGAGCTGGATGAGTTGCTGGCGGGCCTGGGCTGGCGCTCGGAGCAGCAGCAAGCGCTGGAGCCGCTGCGCCATACATTCAGCCACTTTCATCTGGATATTCAGCCACTGCTGGTGCGGGTTGCGTCAACCTCCGGCGTGGCCGAAGCCGGGCAGGTCTGGTATAACCTGCGCCAACCTACCCGACTGGGGCTGGCCGCGCCGGTCAGCAAGTTACTCAAGCGGGTTGAACAGTTGCTTGCCTGAGAGGAGATAGTCCATGTCGCGCACAGTCGTATGTCGCAAGTACAAACAGGAACTGCCAGGCCTGGAACGTCCGCCTTATCCGGGCGCAAAAGGCGAAGCCATTTTCAAAGAAGTCTCGAAGAAAGCCTGGGATGAATGGCAGGCGCACCAGACCATGCTGATCAACGAGCGTCGCCTGAACATGATGGATGCTGAGGATCGCAAGTTCATCCAGCAGGAAATGGGCAAGTTTCTCGCCGGGGAAGACTATGCCCAAGCTGAGGGTTATGTGCCACCGTCTGCCTAAGCAGCTGAAAAAAGTAAAAATATTTAACATCGGCGCTTGACATGATGGGCCTTGAATCGTTTAATAGCGCCCCGTTGCCCGGGTAGCTCAGTCGGTAGAGCAGGGGATTGAAAATCCCCGTGTCGGCGGTTCGATTCCGTCCCCGGGCACCATTATTTCAAGCCCGCTGGTTAATTCCAGCGGGCTTTTTTGTTTGCCCGGCGAAGCCGGCAAACCCGTCCACCTGAAAGAAGGTGGAGTCACCCCGACCGAGGGGAAGACAATCTGAATGGCAAGGGCGTCACTGGCCAACGGTGGGGTCTGAAGG
>Ga0265293_10000447_pt1 | contig 99222 bp, 101 predicted proteins | sample Munlanlewell138R_FD_192505 | JGI IMG/M metagenome (GOLD analysis project Ga0265293, IMG submission 192505) | Leachate microbial communities from a municipal landfill in Southern Ontario, Canada - Leachate well 138R | ecosystem: Engineered > Solid waste > Landfill > Unclassified | place... | reverse complement strand
TTTTCGCTGGTTGTAATACCTCGGAGCATTGTTTTCTGTGCTGTCAAGAAGATTGAACTTCTACTATATCACCTAATCATTAAATATTTGCTATATCTGTTCTTTTCATAGCCTACTTTACACTACCTTTACTTTCATAATAATAATTATTCATAAAATTAAAATTGCATATTTTTGCACACTCTTTATTTTACAACATGAGATACCTTCGAGACTTTTTTTGGTGAAATTGCTATCATTTTAGGTGAAATTGCCAAATAAATAAAAAAAATAGCTATCAGACTTGGATATGATAGCTATTTCTCAACTAATTTTTAAGTTATTTTATTTTCCATTAAGTACAACCTGGGTGATAAACTTTCCATCAACCACAGAAAACCCTGCAGTTCCATCATACACTTCAGCTGTGTATAAAATACTCTTAGTACCAGTTCCACCGTCTTGCTTTTGTGTTAATGGTAATTCACCTTCAAATACTATATCTGAACGACAGGTATTCTCTATTTGCACGCGAAGTCGTTTGTCTATAAATTTTGCTGTTACAATAATTTCCTTTTCTTCATCCCTTGGAAGTCGCATACATTCCTCTAGTGCATTTTCTAGAGCATTTCCTAGGACGCAAGTTAGATCAACATTATCAATCCCTATAGTCTTTGGAATACTAACATTGAAGGTGGTTTTTATGCCTTCAGCTTCAAACTTTTTAAAATATATATTAAATATGCTATTCGCTATTGAATTTGAACAAAAAAAATTGGGAACTTTTTTATTTAGTGCTAAATCAACACTCTTCATATACTCAACTATTTCTTCTTTTTCTCCATTTTCCAACATATCAATGATAAGTGAATTGTGGTGATGCATGTCATGTTTTTGTTGATATATTAACTCTGCTGTCTCTTTTTGACTTGCAATTTCTGCTTCCCATAATTTTTCTTGCTGGGTCATTAAAAGTTGTTTCTTTTCTAGAATATATTTTTCAACTATTGCATTGGCTTGTATATATAAAAGATAATATACTGATAAGAACAAGATATATGTAGTAGAAATAATGACTCTTGACCATATTTTAATTTCCCAATGCCAGTAAGGTCCAGGATAGTATAAAATCATGGCTTGCATTATAAGAAATGAAAATGGCACTATAACAGATGTTTTCCACTCTTTGTCTAAAGTATCCACCAATCTTCTTAGTCGAGGACGTACATATTTGAACAGCAATGGAATTATGATAACATAAATCAACAATCTTAACATCATATGGGTACCAACAAACTCACTGTTAGTAAAATACAGTGAAAAATAATCACTAATATAACTTATTGATACATAAATATTTACAAATGTTAAGAAAATAAATAAAGAGGTAAAGAAACGATCCTTTGAACAAATTAAGAACCAAGAAAGTTGTATGAATAAGATCACAAGTACTGCATAATTATCAACAGAATTCATCCCTTTAGTAAATAATCTATATGAAAGTAAACTTATACCTAAGATCATAACTGTAAGTCCTAAGACAATTCTTTTTCTCACAGGTTCTTTAAAAATCATTAAAGAGGATGACATTAGTGTAAAGCCTATTACAGACTGTAAAAACGATAAAAAAACAAGTGCATTATACGACACACTTAACTCCTCCCTTCATTTAGCCTTAATATAACACTAAAGAACCTCAAAAAATATTTTTGGTGTAATTGCCATCTATTTAGGGGCAAATGCCATTTACTATCACTCTTCAGACATTTGAAAACGTAAAAATTCATCTTTAAGACTCTGATATATACGATATGGATAGGTTATTCTATCTCCAGTGTCGAAAATAATTGATTCCTTGGTGATTTGTCTAATGAACCTTAAATTTACATTCATAGAAGCTCCACATTTAAGAAAAGACTTGGTTGGAGATAATAAACCAAAAAGTATTGATGATGTAATTCTTACTTCAATTCTATCCCCTTGGATAGTGTGAATAATCTGGTAGTTATTTCGACCGGATTCAGTGAAAACTATATCTCTTGTGTAAATCCTTACAGTTCCCTCTGATGATTTTAAAGTTATCATATGACGTCTTTCCACATTAAATCTATTAATAACCCTATCTATAGTAGAAAATAGGGTTGCCTCAGTGTACGGCTTAAGTATATACTGAGCAGCATTTACTTCAAATGCCTCAATAGCATGATTTCTGGAATTAGTCAAAAAAATAATCTCGCCTTTATTATCCAGCTTACGCAATTCACGAGCAGCATCAGTACCAAGCATCCCTGCCATGTAAACATCTATTATATATATGTCAAATCCCCCTTGATTTTCCACATTATATAACAAATCTAATGGCGAAAAAAAAGTTGTTATGGATATTTCATATTTAGTACTATCCTTTTTGTACTTTATAAGGTAGTTGTGTACTTTATCTAATTCTTGCTTTTCATCGTCACATATTCCTATTTTAATCATCAATTCACCTCTTGATAAAACTCTATACTCTTATCCACTATTTTGTCTATTTTCTTCTACTCTTACAAGTATAGGTAGAACATATCAACACTATATTATTTTCTTTTTATTATATAATAAATGTATTATGCCCCTACAATAATACTATTAATAATAAGCTGCCCTACATTCCTAGGTTAAAACATAGCTTTAAAAGAGTATTTGGTAGAGGACAGGTTGTTTTACCCCTGTCCTCTTAATATTTTCTATTTAAAGAACTTTCTCTACAAATACTCTGACAATTTCAGCATCAAACTGACTTCCAGAGCATCTAAGAAGTTCTTCTATTGCCTCAACCTTTGATTTTGGAACATGATATGGTCTATTTGCTGTCATAGCTTCATAGGCATCAGCAACAGCGATTATTCTTGCAGCAAGAGGGATCTCTTCTCCCTTAAGTCCTTCTGGATACCCCTTGCCATCAATTCTTTCATGGTGATATAGAACATCTAAAGCTAGGGAGGCATACTCATCAACTGACTTTAGAATCTGGTACCCTGTTTCTGGATGCTGTTTGATAATTTCATACTCATCCATAGTAAGTCTACCTGGTTTATTGAGAATTTCCTGTGATACCATTATTTTTCCAATGTCATGAAGTATTGCTGCAGTTTTTACCTTATCAACATCATTTTCCGAAAATCCCATTTCTCTGGCAATAACTTCACAATACTGAGAAACTCGTTCAGTATGAATCTGCTCATTGTCATACTTCAAATTAATATTCTTAAGGAGCAATTCAATGGTTTGACTTCTCATTATCTTTCCATATTTTAGTTTATTTTTGTACATATTATTATCAGCTATGGTCATTACAGTTTGTATATCCATATCCTCAGAGTTCTTAGTTGAAAACCCCAGGGCAAGAGATACAATTACAGAATCTAATTTGATTTTTTTTGATGCCATTTCAATTCTCTCCATGATTCTTTGTGCTGCAGCTTCATCTGTTTTAGGTAGAAGAATCATAAACTCATCTCCACCAATTCTTCCTATAATATCATCTTCTCTACACACATTTTTTAACATTTCTCCACAGCTTATTAGGAGTTCATCTCCCATCTTGTGACCAAAGGCATCATTTGTTAATTTTAATCCATTCACATCAACAGACATTATCGTAAATGGCAAGTTTCGACGGGTATCCAATCTAATCATAGAATCTTCCATATATCGTCTATTATACAAACCAGTCAGATGATCATGATAGCTAAGATACTCTATTTCAATAAGTTTCTCCTTCTTATCAGTAAAGTCTCTAAACACAATAACAACACCTTTTAATGAACCATTTTCACTTATAATAGGTGCAGCACTATCTTCAATGGGTATCTTCCTACCATCTTTGGAGATTAGCAGGGTATGATTTGCAAGCTCTATGATCTCAAGGGTCTCTAACACCCGTTTTACTGGATTTTCAGATTCTTCACCTGTAAATTCATTTATTATACTAAACACTTTGTCAAAGGGCAAACCTTGAGCTTCAATTTGTGTCCAACCTGTTAAATCCTCTGCAACTGGATTCATTATCTGGATTCTGCCTCTTGCGTCAGTGGATATTACTCCATCTCCAACGGAAAGTAAGGTTGTTCTAAACTGCTCTTTTTCAGAGTATACTTTCTGCTCAAGATTTCTTCTGTCTGTAATATCCATAAAGGTTACAACACCCCCAACGGTTATTCCATTGATCTTTTGAGGATAGCTGAAATATTCCACAGGAAAGCTTCTTTTATCCTTCCTCCAGAAGACCTCATTGTTAATATGAACCCCTCTTCCTTTTCTTATAGCCTCTAATAATATACATTCATTAGAGTTAATTAAATATCCTTGTTCAGTGCTGTGATGTATCAAGTCATGCATGTTCTTACCCAGCACCTCATCAGGACTTTCATAATCTAATATTTTAAGAGCACTTTGGTTGACGAAGGTACAGTTGCCATCTAAATCTATACCATATATTCCCTCAGCTGCTGAGTCCAAGATAAGCTGAAGTTTATCCTTGCTTTCTTCGAGCTCTTGATTAGCTCTTCTAATCTCCTCAGTCCTTAACCTAACCTCACCCTCAAGATTATTTACCAAAGAGTGAATTCTATCTGCCATACGATTATAAGAACTACCAATAGTTCCAATTTCATCATTTCTTTTAACCTTTACTCTCTTAGTTAAGTCTCCCTTTGAAAAAACTTCATTAGCTAATAAAATTTCTTCCATGGGAGAAAAAAGCCTTCTAATTAATAACATGAATGCAAGGATTGAAAGTAACAATCCTAAAATACCAATTACTAAACTATCTTTTATTGCTTCATTTGCAGTAGTTCCCAAGAGACTTTCAGGTACAGCAGTGATTACGACCCAGTCAACACCTGGCAATTCAAACTCTGTAGCCATGCTATAAAGCTTTTCAACACCTCTTTGTCCTTCAACTATGTCCATTTTACATGAAATATACTCATTATAAGTTCTATTTGCAACCTCACTACCAGTTTCACTAATAATAATTCTCTCAAATTTCCCTTCATTATTTAATTTATAGTTTTCCAGTCCAAGAGAGTTTGCAATAACATGACCAGTCTCCCTTTCTACTATCATTGCATAAGAATTGGCTGGGTTTGTTATTTCTGATAAGACATCATTTAGACCTGATAGCAAGATATGAACACCTAAAACCCCCTGGATTTCTCCAGTGGCATCTCTTACTGGGGCTGAAGCTGAAATTGTTAGATCATTCATTACAAAATGTTTATACACTGGAGAATATGAAAATCCATTGGTATTAATTGCTGCTTCATACCATGATCTGGTTCTAGGATCAAAGTATCCGAAGTCGCGAACTAACTCCCCTAATTCACCATCTTCTCCAACAGTATAGTACCATGAGTTACCTTTGGTATCCCAATTGTTGACCATTAATTCAATCTGGTCAAATTCATTTCTTCTTGCCCCGTAGTACTCTCCCTCCATTGATCCAAAAGCAGAGCTATAGATCATCTCATCCTGAGTTCTCAACGTGTTCAAGAAAAGTCTGTTTCTTGCCAGGGGATCATCAAAGTCTAAACCTTTATTTTCAATCAATCCAAGGTTTAATTTAATTACTGACTCTGGAATTAATAGATCATCACGCACTTTCTGAATAATATCATGATTAAGATTATCAACCAATCGATCTATAACCTGATCATTAGAAGTATTCCAAATTGTGTAAATTGAATATCCAATTGCCCCAACAGTAACAGAAATACTAACTACAAATAAGATAATAATTGCAGCCCTTATTGAAATTGAATCCATGAATTTTCTTAACAATAGTTTCATTAATTCACCCTTAATAATGGTATTTGAGTAGCTCAGAAAAGTATACGACAATTGGTTGATTATATTTAAACATATACAAAATAGATGATCAAATACTAAATTTATTTAATAATTCTTTATTTAAGAATTCACTCAATAAAAATGAGGCCTAGTCTAATAATATTAAATTTCATAGACTTAACCAAAATTACAAATGTTCAAAACTTTCTAAATAATATTAACATAAAATATATCTATTTATCAAGACTTTAATATTTATAAAGGCTTCCCTTGATGATTTATTTAATTATAATTATTAGGATAACTATTTCCGAACCTTAATATTAACCACACTTACTTAATTCAATTTGTTATCTTATCAACTCACAAGCCCAAAAGTCAATCTATCCACTCAACCTTACACTTTCATAGTCTTAGATAAGTTCCCATAAAATAAAAAACCGTGATTATCCTTCCGGCTTCTAGCCAGTTTTAAAATCACGGGAAGCGCTTATTTGCAAATGTTTCTACAGACTTATTTCTCTACCCTTGATAGCAACACTACCGTCTCGACGTGCCTTGAGAGGTCAATAAAGATGTCGCAAGTACCCAGTACCCCTTGGCGGAGAGGTATATTTCTAAAGTATACGTTAAAATATTTTTAAATCCCCTATATGCTACAGTGATAAATCTGACAGTTTCCAATCACACTTCATATATAACCAACCATCTTTTAATTCAGCTGAAAGCTTTCCATTCATCTTTTCTATCAAACTTTTTGCTATGGATAAACCTAGCCCTGTACCTTTACCGGAGCGAGTCTGATCTGCTGTATAAAACCTATCAAAAAACAATTCAACATCTTTTTCTGTTAAACTTTTTACATCATTGCCTATTATTAAACTTATATTGGAATTATTCTTTTCAAGTGTTATAGCTACATTTGCACTTGAGTACTTTATAGCATTTATAGTAAGATTTTCTACAACTCTTTTTACTGCTGATTCATCAGCAATAATACTTATTTTTTCTTGAGGGATTTGAATATTGGGTACTATTTGTCGTTCATTAAATTGATCATATAAATTCATGACAGTTTCTTCAACAATACTATTCATCTTCAAATTTTCAAATTTTAAACTATGATCAACGGATTCAATAATAGAAAGCTCAAAAAAATCATTTAATAATATCTGTAACCTCTTTGTTCTATCTTTTGCAACTGCTAAATATTCCTTTTTTTCTTCTTTAGTTACTTCGTGACTTTCTATTAGTTGAATATATCCTAAAATAGATGTTAGAGGTGTTCTTAAATCATGAGACATATTTGCAACTGCCTGCCTCAGCTCTCTTTCAGCAGATTTCTTTTCACTGTTAGATTGAGCATGTAGATCAATTAAATTATTAATTTCGCTAGCAATATTTTCTATCCCCTTATCTAATATTGTTATATCTGTTTTCTTATTGGTTTTTCCCATATTATAACTTCTTAATTGTTCTGTTATATTTTTAATTTGTTTTCTCGTAAATAATAATTGGGTAAGAAAAATTATTAATAATAAACTTAAGATAATTATTATATATATCACTTTTCTCACCCACTTTCATATTATTTAATTTCTTGTTTTTTAAAAATCCTACTACCACAATAAGACATTATAATAAATGTTCCTAGAGAAATTAATATATTCGTTCCAATTTCATTAGATGTAATAGAAGGATTAAACGCTTGATAAATTTGATAGAATATAGAATTTTCATATATTCTTCTAACTACTTCATATTTTAAGACTAATGTCTTTTCAATTACAAATAATATTATAGTCATAATAATAGTAATAATAATGGTCTTCCCACTTTCCTTAGTTAAAGAAGCTATAAGCATTATAATTGATGAATAAGCTATTATAATCAGAGTATATAAACTAAAAGCCCTTAATAAATACATAACTGTTGTGCCAGTATAAATCTCACTACGGCCTAATAAAATAGTTTCAATTATAACTGTAATTAATGGCAATATTACAGCAGTAATTACTGCACCTAAAGAAAAAACAATTAATTTTGCTAAATAAATATGACTTCTTTTATTTCCACTTAATATCTGATTTTTAATAGTACCTGTAGTATAGTCTATATTAATAAAAAAACCACCTAATGTACTTATAATTAAATTAAAAATTAGTGGTAATTTTACCATATCCATAGCATTATACTCTTTTAATCCTATATTATAAAAGCCTGTATTATGCATCTGCCACCAGTCTATTATGACTAAATAATTAGCCAATGCAAAAAAAACTGTCACTACTCCCATCAATACCCAAAATGTATTGTTCCTTTTTAACTTAAATAGTTCAGCTTTAATTAGATTAATCATTATCAACACCTCCCACAAGTTTTGTAAAATAACCTTCTAAGTCATCACCTGTTTGTGAAAAGTGTTCTATAATAAGATTGTTTTTAGTTATTGCCTTTGATACTTTTTGTATATCATCAAGATGACTATATAACTTTATAGTTCCATCTGGCATAACTTCAAAATCTGCTATACCAAGTTCAGCCTCTAGTACAGTAGCACCTTTACTCGGATCATCAACTTTAATACGTAAATATTGTCTACATTTTTCATTTAATTCTACTGCTGTAATCTGCTCTAAAAGTTTTCCTTTATGAATAATACCATATCTTGTAGCAAGTTGGTGTAGCTCACTTAATATATGACTAGATATTAAAACTGTCATTTCTTTTTCTCGATTTAGTTTTTTTATAAGTTCACGAAGTTCAACAATCCCCATAGGATCTAACCCATTTGTAGGCTCATCAAGAATTAAAAACTCAGGATCACTTAATAGCGCAATCGCAATACCAAGTCTTTGTTTCATCCCCAATGAAAAGTTTACTGACTTTTTCCTTCCTGTGTTCTGCAAGCCAACAAGTTCTAAAGTTTTATCAATAGACTTTTTGTCTGGAATTCCTTTTTGCAAGCGATGCAATTCTAAATTCTCATAAGCTGACATATTTGGAAATATAGCTGGACTTTCAATAACTGCACCTATTCTCTTAATAGATTGAGTGAGCCCTTCCTCACTACTTTCTCCAAACAGCTCCACAGTTCCCTTACTTGGAAATGCAAGACCTGTAGCGATTCTAAGAAGTGTTGTTTTTCCAGCACCATTTTGCCCAATAAATCCATAAATCTCACCTTTTTTAATCTCAAGATTCACATTAATAAGGGCAAAATCTTCTTTATATTTCTTATATAGATTATTAGTTCTTAAAATATATTCATTCATTTAATTCTCCTGCCTCTCTTAAATATTAGTTTTAGTATAAAACCAAAACTATAAGAGAACTTAAATAATATATTAAGAAAACCTTAATTTTTAAGTCTATATCCCATACCCCAAATAGTTTCAATATATTCTTTTTCAGGATTAATCTTTGCCAGCTTGCCTCTTAAATGACTCATATGAACATTAACTGTATTATCATCACCTAAAAAGTCGTCATCCCATATGTTTTCAAAAATATTTGACTTGGTAAATATCTTCTTTGGAGCTTGCATTAAAAGCAGTAATATTTCATATTCACGAGCTGTTAACTTAACTTCAGTTCCCTTAACTGTCACTATTTTTGACTCTAAATCAAGGCATATATCTTTATGGGTTAAGACATTGCTATATTCATGACTTGCGGAGTGCTTATATCTTCTTAACACCGAATCAATTCTTGCAGAAACTTCTTCAACATCAAAAGGTTTTGTAATATAGTCATCTGCTCCTGTCCTTAAAGTATTTACTTTAGTTTGAGCTTCACCTTTAGCCGAAATAATAATCACAGGAACTAAGCTATACTCTCTGATCTTTAATAGAACCTCTTCCCCAGTAATTCCAGGAAGCATAAGATCAAGAAGTACCATATCCCACTCTTGTTTATCTATATAAAGCATTGCCTCTGTTCCAGAATAAGCAGGTTGTGCAGTATATCCACTTTTTTTTAAAATATCACATACTAATTTATTAATATCATTATCGTCTTCTACAACTAAAATTTGTATTTCTTTTTTCATAATATCATCCTTATGATTTAATTAGTAAACTTTTAATTACGCTAATCAATTTTTCTTCTATTGTATCACTATTTTTTACTATATACACAGCAAATATAACAATAATTCCCCAACTCCACCATGGAATAATTATATTTGATGAACCCAGTACCGATGCAGCTAATATTTCCCATGGCCTTGCTAGCATTATTATTGTAATATATCTTGTTAGACTTATTTTACTAAGCCCAGCCATAAAGCTAATAGCATCATCACCTTTCTTTATTCATAAATGGTATTTAACTCCCTTATTTTTATTTCTTCTATATCCCAAGTTTTATACCAAACATTCATTCTTTTAAGATCCCCTTTATAAATTATCTTTCCTCCAATATCAAGTAGATTTATAGGTCTAACAAGATTTCTTGATTTATTAAAGTCTACAATACCACTTTCATTTAGTATGTGATACACGAATTCTGAACATAAAAATCTGTTCTCATAACATACTGATTTCTTAAATATATTATGCAATAGTCCAATGTAGTTATATTTGTAAAGATTGCTATTAGAAATAAATTGTTCTAGTATTTCTTTAGCTTTTTCATGTTGTTCCTTTGATACTTGAATCTCTATAATTACACTTGGTACAGTCTGGGAAAGCTTATATATACCTTTATTTATATCTTCCTTCTTAAATCCACCAATGAATGGATTAAATGTATGTTTTCTTCCAAAGCTATACATCTGATTAAGATTTTTATCAAATGAAATAGCCGCATGTGTATATTTATCATTTTTAAAAATCTGAATAAGTCTAGACATTGTAGTATTGGTTCTGGTAAGAACTATATATAAATATTGATTTCCCATTTAATTGTATCCCCCTTAAATCATTTGATACTCTAATTATGATGGAGAAACATTAAAATTTACTTAGGGAAACCTTAAGAGTTTCTTAATTTAAGCTTTATTAGCAGGATAAATGCCAAAAAGATCCAAACTATATCAATGACGCTCTTTCATTGTTACTTTTTCTATCTTACCATTTTAATGGACATGTTCCCGAGAACAGAAAAGGCATTGAATGTCATCTGTACATTCAATGCCTTAAACCCTTGCTATTACTATACCCTATCCTTTTTTAACTTCACAACTACCTCAACATGCGGAGTTCTTGGAAACATATCCATGCACTTAACCCTATCTACACCATAACCATTAATTTCAAACACCTTAAGATCCCTAACTAATGTTGCTGGATTGCATGAAATATACACAAATTTTTCAGGCTTAAAATCAATAATCTTATTAATTGCTTTTGGATGAATTCCATCTCTAGGTGGATCCAATATTATGAGGTCTGGCTTCATTTTAAGATTATCAACTGCCCTAAATACATCATCAGCTATAAACTCAACATTTTCTAAGTCATTAAGTAGAGCATTTTCTTTTGCTTTATTCACAGCTTCCTCAACAATTTCTATTCCGATTACTTTCTTGGAAATAGGAGACATCATTTGAGCAATGGTTCCAGTACCAGAGTAAAGATCAAAGATTACTCTGTTTTCATCATTGCCAGCAAATTCTCTAGCAATTGAATAAAGCCTTTCAGCGCCTATTGTGTTTGTTTGAAAAAAAGAAAATGGTGATATATCAAATTTCAAGCCTAAAATTTCTTCCCTTATTATGTCTGTCCCATATAATATATCTAGTTTATCTGCTATTACAACATCACCTAAACCATCATTGGTAGTATGCAGAATCCCTGTGATATTACCCTCCAGGATATTTATATTTAATAATGAATCAACATAAGCTTCTTTATCAAACTCAATCTGACTTGAAGTAACAAGGTTGACTAAAATCTCACCAGTACTATGAGCTCTTCTAATTACCAGGTGTCTTAATAATCCAATGTGACTTCTTTTGTTATAAAAAGGTAGGTTCCTAGTATCAAAGAACTTTCTTGTTGCTTCTCTAATACTTGTAAAATCTTCATTTACAATATTACAGTCATAAGTATTTACAACTTCATAAAATCTATTTTTCATGTGAAGTCCTAAAGCTAAAGGACCATCTTTTTCTTCATCACCAAATGAGTACTCCATCTTATTCCTGTATCCAATTATCTCTGGTGAAGGTTCTATTCCATCAATTTGAACAGCTAACTCCGCCTTTAAAAATAGTTCTTTAACTTGATTTAACTTAATTTCTAGTTCATTCTCATAAGTTAGTTTCTGATAAATGCAACCACCGCATATTCCTGTGTGAGCACAACCTTTCTCACTCTCAAGTGAAGAGCTTTCTAAAACTTCATAAATCTTGCCTTCCCAATAATCTTTTCTTCTTTTTGTTACATTTACCCTTACTTTTTGACCTGCAATTCCACCTTTAAACCTTACTTCTTTTCCCTCAAAAGTTCCTTTTCCCTTGTTTGGAAAATCTACTCTATCTATTGTAATATCTATCAACTTAGCTTTATTAGACATATTATTCCTCCTGACATTAAAAAAGAGAACTCCCTTATGTCCCCCTCTTAGATAAACTAATTATATAGAAAAGTAGCTTGATTTTCAAATTATTTTACTAAAAGCTAAGATTTTGCTTTATTAGTTTAAATTAATAAATTTATTTCTGCATTTATATTTTCAAATCAATGTTAATGTGGTATAAATAATAAAATACGTTTTTAGGGGGAATAAAAATGAACTACATATTTATATCACCAGATTTCCCTTCAAACTTCAAGCAATTTTCCATACGCCTGAATGAAGAGGGAGTTAATGTGTTAGGAATTGGAAGTCAGGACTATGATAATCTAGAATATGATCTAAAGCTATCTTTAAAGGAGTATTACAAGGTTGATAATATGGAGAACTACGATGAAGTATTGCGAGCTGTAGCTTTCCTAACTTTCAAATATGGAAAAATTCATCGCATCGAATCACATAATGAATATTGGTTGGGACTTGATGCAAGACTTAGAACAGATTTCAATGTAATTGGTTTTAAATCAGATGAAATTGGTTTTGTTAAACAAAAGTCTAAAATGAAGGAAATTTTCCAGAAGGCTGGTATCACAGTTGCAAAAGGAAGAGTAGTAAAAGATATTAATGATGCAATGGATCTTATTTTCGAGACAGGATACCCTGTTTGCGCAAAACCAGATAAAGGTGTGGGTGCTTCTTTTACCTACAAGATAAATAATGAGGATGAGTTGAGAAAATTCTTCAATACAAAGCCTGATATGGATTTTATTATGGAAGAATTTATTTCAGCAGATATACTTACATTCGATGGACTTGTTGATTTAGAAGGAAATATTTCAATTCTTTCTTCTATGGCTTATGGATCTGGTATTATGGAGACAGTAAATGAAGGTCTTGACAGTATATTTTATGTTCAAAGATTTATTCCTGAGGATGCCATGGACATGGGAAAAAAAATTATTGAAGCTTTTAATTTAAAGGAAAGATTCTTCCATTTTGAGTACTTTCGCCTGGAAGATAATAATTTAATTGCCCTTGAACTAAATGCGAGACCCCCTGGAGGACTTTGCCTTGAAACCATAAATTACTCAATGGATGCTGATGTTTACAAGCAATATGCAAAGGTTGTAGCTGGAAGAACTCCAGACCCACTTCTTGAAAGAGCATATTACTGTGCTTTTATAGGTTTAAAGACAAGCCTTCATCCTCTTATTCATACAAAAGATGAAATTTATTCCAAATATGGACATATGATAGTATATGATGCTCCTAATCCTGAGATTTTTGTTGCCGCCATGGGTGAGAATGCCATAATTATCCGTTCCCCTGATTTGGATTATTTAAAAGAAGCTGTAGAGTTTATAACAAGAAGATACTAACTGCAAAATAAAAGTGCAACTTTAAAGGTGCACTTTTATTTAAGTTACAATATATATTTTATTTAGTTTAATTCTGTGTTTTTAAATTCTAGTACTCATATACTTTCCTGTAATCGCTGGCATTTTTTGCAAAGGAATATTCAACCCTATTGCTGTAATATACAGCATCAAATGTTGTATCAACTACAACCCATTTGCCATTTATATATACTTCATTCCAGGCATGATATACATCAATATCCTTATTATACCCCTTAACCAATTTTATTGGGATTCCTTCACTTCTTTTCATGGCGGCATATAGAGATGAGTAATCATAGCATATTCCACTTAAGACCCGTAGCACCTGATCAGGATCAGGAGTATACTCTGTGGTAATGTTATTAATCTTATCGTAATCATATTTTACATTCTTAACTACATAGTCATAGCTCAAATTTAGTCTCTTATTAAGGTCGGTTTCTCTACCTATTAACTCAAGATTCTTCACCGTAGCTGCACTGTTTGGAGTCCATCTTACAGTCTGTATAGAATTAAGATATACTATATTTGGATTAGATAAATTTATACTTACAGTTTCTGTTTTTACATAAGCATATCTGTTGTCCCCAACATTTCTCATTACACTAATACTGTAGTCTCCATTACCCATTTGCAAAGGAAAACCTACGATTACACCATCAGGCGACAGTGGATAATGATACCTACTTGTTCCCTTTGTTATCATTACCTTGATCTTATCAGAAGAAGTTCCTTTATGACCAACTTTAACTAACCCCTTAGTCTTTGCTTCAGTTATATCTATACAAGTTCCATCTGCACACACTGGGTCCTTTGTGGCTAAAACAGGAGGTGTTTTAGCTGAAGTATCATAGAAGTTCTCATATGTCCTCTTGACTAGAATTATAGCCTGTTCCCTACTTGTGTTCTCTAAAGGTCTTATTTCAGTTGAAGTCACACCATTCATAATCTTATTCTTATAAACAAATCTCATGGCATCCAATGCCCATGATGCTATATTATTCTGGTCTCTAAATGGAAAAATTCCAGATAAGTTTTTATCTAAGTCAGAAATACTTACATTCAAGGTTCTATATATCATTACAGATATTTCTTGTCTGGTAATCCTATCAAGAGGCTTGAATTCAGTAGAAGATTTACCATTTACTATTCCTAGGCTATAAGCCTTTAGTACTTCAGTATTTCTTGTATCTCTAAAGGGGTTGTTTGAATAAGTAGCCTTATTTCCTGTCAAACCTTCATAGAGTTTAACAGCAATAGTTGAAAACTCTTCCCTTGTTATATCTCTTTTGTAGTTATTTGTAATAGTTGGATAAGTTAAGTTGAAATTATATGCTTCCTTTAATTCACTAGCTGCCCAACTACTTTGTGTGCCATCTAAGCTTAATTGAGTGCTGGATGCATGGGAATCTATTCCCCCAAAACCTAGAAGAGTAAATGTCAATATAAATATTAAGATTACCTTTTTCAAAACCTCACCTCCCTTTAGTATAGGAGTAGTTACTACTTCATATATCTCTTTAAAACATCGTGATTGAAACTATATACGTAAGCATCTTCTTTAGATATAATCCCTTCATTATAAAGGTTTGCTATGCTTACATCCATGCTGACCATTCCTTCCTCCCTACTGGTTTGAATAGCAGCATCTATTTGAGGTACTTTTCCTTCTCTAATAAGATTCCTAATAGCTGGGTTTGCTAGCATTATTTCAAAAGCTGGTACTCTACCATATTCTTCAGATGGTATTAATTGTTGGGATACGACAGCTTGTAGCACCGTTGATAATTGAACCCTAACTTGTTGTTGTTGCCCTGCAGGGAAGATATCAACTATCCTATCAATGGTCTTTGCAGCGCCTAAAGTATGAAGGGTTGATAGTACTAAGTGTCCAGTTTCAGCAGCTGTTAAGGCTGCAGATATAGTTTCATGATCTCTCATCTCACCAATTAGAATAACATCCGGTGCTTGCCGCATAGCCGCCCTTAAAGCTTGATCATATGATAGGGCATCAAGACCAATCTCCCTTTGTTCTACAATGCTTTGATCATGTTTATGGAGATACTCTATGGGATCTTCTATTGTTATAATATGACATGATCTATTCTTATTAATTAAATCAATAATTTGCGCAAGAGTTGTTGATTTTCCACTTCCTGTAGGTCCTGTTATAAGAACTAACCCCTTTGTCTTCTTGTGTAAATCTAATACTACATCAGGTTTGTTAAATTTTAGCTTGTCATCTTGATTAAAACTAAGAACCCTTATGGCAATGGCAGCAGATCCTCTTTGGTTATAGACAACAACCCTAAATCTACCCACTCCACTCAAGGATATAGAAAAATCCTTATCCCCTTGTTTCATATATTCCTGATAATGTTCTTCCCTTGGAAATATATTTAGAGCTAGTTTTTCAGTATCTTCTGGAGTCAACTTCTTATGTTCAATAGGAACTAAAGAACCGTCCACTTTAAGAGTAGGAGGAACACCTACTGTAAGGAAAATATCTGATGCACCTTTTTCAACAGCAATCTTTAGTAATTCGTTTAGTTCTATCACTAGCCGTCTACCTCCACATCTTCAAATTCTATACCCTCACGATACTGAAACTCAAGGGGTATCTCTTTAATAATTATTGGTTTAAATGAATCCATTTCATAGTCTAGGTTCATACTTAAGAGGATTCTCTTTCCACTTATGGCCTCAAATATTCTTGTTAGGTTCATACCATCAATGGTAAATTCAATAAATGCTTCAGGGTCTCTTTCTCTTATTATATCAGCAATTTCATCAATATTTGTTACATTTTCATTATATAATAAGCGATCCAGATTATATCTGTATTCAGATACCCTACCTTCAAGTTGATAATAGTCACTTGTCCAGTTAGCATTTCTTTGGGCTAACCTGTAATCGGCAGAAGAAGATGATATGGCTAAAACACTAAATATAATTAACATTAAAAATGCTAGAATTATCAATATACTTGTACTTCCTTGTCTACTCTTAAGTCTAATCATAGGAATCACCTTCTTCTAGAGATATATATACCTTAGTCTCCATAGAGTAGATAGTCATATTCTTAGTAAGTGATCTAAAATAAGGCTTAGTCTTTATAACTTCTATTGTTACATCGTACAAATCTTTATTGTTAACTCCATCTTCATTCCTCTCAAGATTAAGATTAAGTACATAATCATGGCCTTCATCAAGCTCTACATATTCCCACTTATTATCAAAGCGAATTTCTTTAGATATACTATCTGGTGGTTTTGATGTTTCTAAAACCCTCATATCAATTAATGGTTCTTCATCCCATAACTCAGCCTTTAATAATTCAATAATATAGTTTGAGTGATAGACACTATTATCTAAATCATAGGCTCTAGTATTTATATCTTTTGAGTAAGCAAAAAACAGCAGAATAAATGCCCCTGCAACAGATAGAATTCCTACAGAGATAATTAATTCAACCAATGTGAATCCTTTTTTTCTTTTGTTTTTAATCCCCATTAATTTACTAAATCCCATGTTTATTTCTCCCTATTTAGTAATAAAGGCTACAAAACCTTTGAATGATTTTCCCTCATCACTCATTGTTTCAAATTCAATGCCTTTGCCTTTAATAATATTTACTTCTAGATCCTTAAGTCTTGCTATGGGATAATTGGCATTTGGATCAAATTGAGCATCCTCAAAAAATACAGCTTCCCTTATATATCCTTCATTGAAATAAATAATTGTTCTAATGTTTTCTCCCAATACAGAATCTGTGATAATTATTCCATTTTTTTCAACACCTGGAAGCTTCTCTATACTTATTTTATCAGGTTCAAGATTCTGTCTAAACTTTGTGTAAAGGTAAGATTGAGCAACCCTAATTTGAGATTCATCCTCAATTGACTCTACTGAACCTCTGTATGCTCCACTGGCACTAACAACTAAGCTAATTGTAGCCAGAGAAAATAGTATTAATAATAACATAGTAAGAATTAGCTCCGTTGAAGAGCTTCCCTTGTTTTTCATGGTTTTACCTACCTTTTAAAAACTGCAACATTGGGCATCAGATTAGAACCTTCAATATCATACAATACAAAGTATTTGCTCTCATCTACTATTAGTCCATAGTTATTTATTAGGTAACTAATATCAGGAGGATAGCTACCCTCAAGTGCATAACACTGAATAGCAGCAGAAAGTATAGCAGATTCTATATTCTTGGCAATATCTTCACCTCTTGACCTGTTTATACTATTAAATGAAAATATTCCAAATACTAATATAGTTATTAGCAAGGTAATAATTATTAAATTTTTTTCTCCAAAATTCTTAATAATTTTCATTACATTTGTGGATAAATACTTAAGCTAATTTGAATCTATCCACAAACACCTCCTATCTATTCACACATATTAGCCAATTGTAGACATTATCTGTATAATTGGAAGCATTACTGTTAATAGTATAATTGCTACAATAATAGATAATATTATTACCAAGGTTGGTTCTATTGTATCTGTTATTCTTTTAGTGGCTCTATCTAGTTCTTTTTCATATATTATACATAATTTATCTAAGGTATTGTCCACATTGCCAGATTTCCAACCTATATTAATCATGCTGGTAAAAAGCTTTGGAAATACATCTGTCCTCTCCAATGCCTCTGGCAAGCTAAGTCCATTATTGAGATCTTGGCTAGCTTTAATAATTTTCTTCTCTGAAACTGAGTTTTCAGTAAGTGGAGCAGTATATATTAATGCTTCTTCATATGGAATCCCTGCTTTTACCATCATGAGAAATCCCTGCGAAAACCTAAGGGCAGTTAACTTCTTAAACAACTCCTTACTTAATCTTGAATTAAGTTTAAAGGTATCAAAAACTTCTTTTCCCATGGCAGATTTTGTATACAAGTATCCCCCCAATACTATAACTACAAGTAAGAAGAGTAAAATCAAACCAGTATTCTCTAGGGAATTACTAAGCCTAAAAACCCATTGAATTCCAGCGGGTAATTCTCCTCCCAATGATGCTAAAACTTCTTCAAATATTGGAAATACCTTGATGAAAATCATAAATATAATCCCAAATACCAATACAAATAGAAAGGCGGGATAAATAAGTGCACTTCTAACCTTGTATCTAGCTTTTTCCATATTATCATAGTATGTGCTAAGCCTTTCCATTTCAACATCTAACATTCCACTTTTCTCAGAAATCTTTGTCATCTGAATAAAGTAATTGGGGAACATAGATGTCTCATCTAAGGCTTCATGAAGTTTTCTGCCATCTTTAACGCTTTCATATATTCTATCTATGGTGGATTTAACCTTCCCCTGTTTAGATTCAAGCTTTAATAATTCAATTGAATCTAAGTAGGATACACCAGATTTAAGCATAAGAGATAGTTGATATGAAAAAAGTGACAACTCATCCAAGCTTAATTTTTCATTAGTTACTCTTTTCTTTTCACTCACAGAATAATAATTCCTTAAGGACTAGTAAAGTATACCTAGAACTATTTGGAACTTCCTCCCTTCTAATTGATGTAATTATGTATACTTTCCTACTCTAATGTGTATAATTTCTTATTTTATACCCATTTTGCTCTTTATGATGCAAAAAAATCCTAACCTCCACCCCTTAAAAAGTTTACTCTTAGTTGATTTATAAAATCATCCTGGATTTCTTCCTCAACTTGAATTTCCAAGGTAACAGAAATAAACTTCATGGGTCCAATATAATCATCCTTCTCATCATCGATTATTACAACCCAGCCCTCCCCGTAATATGTATCTCCTTCATTACTTAAGGCCTTCGATTTAAAAAATTCTTCAAATTCAAGTTTTCTAAATGATTTATACTTTTTAGTAATTCTTTTCATAATGATTATCTCCTTGCTACTTCATCATACTCATATTGTATCATTCACAAAAGGAAATGTACCAAAAATTAATAAGAGATGACCAAGATTTGATCATCTCCCATTTACTAAAATTTTAATATTTCTTCTTTCAAATTCCCATTTTTCATGGTCAATACTCTTTCTCCGATTTCATCTACAAAAGCTTCATCATGAGTTACAATAATTATTGCCATCCCTTCATTTGCCAATCTTCTTATAACCTTTCCTATTTGCTTAGTTGTCTCGTTGTCCAGGGCAGATGTTGGTTCATCAAAGCATAAAACTGTTGGATTTAGCATACAAGCCCTTGCTATGGCCACTCTTTGCTTTTGACCTCCTGATAATTGATAGGGATACATATTCTCCTTACCCTCAATTTCAAGAGTTTTTATCAGCTCCATGGCTCTTAATCTTATCTTATCTTCATTGTCTTTTTTAAGATACATAGGAGCTATTAAAAGATTTTCCATTACACTTAAGTGAGGAAATAGGTTGAAGCTTTGAAATACCATCCCAATCATTTGACCAATTATACGATAATCCTTTTCCTTGGAGATATCTACCCCATCAATAATAATTTTACCACCATCAATCTGTTCAAGATTATTTAAACATCTTAAGAGAGTAGTTTTACCCTCTCCAGATTTGCCCTTTATACAGACAATCTCCCCTGGATTAACTTCAAATGATACATTTTCAAAAACCTTAGTACTATCAAATGATTTACTTATGCTATCCACATATACACTCATCTTATTTCTCCTATCTATAATAATTGTATTTATTCTCTATCATGGACAGGGCTTTTGTAAGCACTGCTACGATAAATAAGTAAACAAAGGCAATGAAAATATACGGACTAAAAGCAGAGTATACATTCGATACTGATTTGGCAGCCTTTAAAATATCACTTGCTCCAAGAATATAAACAAGAGATGTATCCTTAACCAAGGTAATAACTTCATTTCCAACTGCAGGTACTACTGTTTTAATAACCTGAGGAAGTATTATTTTCAAAAATGTGTATGATTTGCTCATTCCAAGTACTGTAGCTCCTTCATACTGACCAACATCAATTGCGTTAATTCCGGCTCTGAAAATTTCAGCAAAATATGCTGTATAATTTAGTATAAAGGCAATGTATATTGCTTGAAACCTGGAAAAGGAATATCCAATTAAAGGAACAAAATGAAATCCAAAGAATATGAACATTAATTGTAACAATAATGGGGTTCCCCTCATAACGTAAATATAGCCTGCAGTTATACCAGATATTAATTTATTCTTTGATCTTCTTAATAAGGCAACAATAACCGCTAAAGGCAGTGAGAATATCAAAGTTACTGCAAATACTCCTAAAGTTACCTTCAGACCTTCAATTGTCATTGGAATTAACATTTCAAAAATTTTCATATATACTTCCTCTTTTTTGCTTTATTTTTCTAACTAGTTCTTGGAGAACCACTTTTCATATATTTCATCGTATTTACCATCAGATTTCATCGCTTCTAAAGTATCATTGATTTCTTTTAACAAGTCTTCATCAGCTTTTCTAACACCTATCCCAAACTCTTCAGGTCCTAGATTATCTTCAAGTACTCTATAATTTTCTTCACCTTTATTATTCATATAATATCTTGCCATTACTTCATCAACAATGATAGCTTCTGTTCTCTTTGATTCAAGATCGTTGAATACATCATTAAAAGTAGCATACTCAATTATTTTTCCATCTTTTAAAGATTCAATAAATCCAGCTTCAGCTCTTGCTGCATCAAGAGAACTAGATTCAGCTTGTGTTGCCACTGATTTCCCCTCTAGATCCTCTAAAGTTGTTATTGATGAATCATTAAGCACAACTACTACTTGAGCATTTGCTAAGTAAGGATTTGAAAAGTTGACCATTTCCTTTCTAGCATCAGTTATGGTGTAACCATTCCAGATTAAATCAATATTTCCAGCATTAAGTTCAGTTTCCTTCATAGACCAATCTATTGGTTGAAATTCCAATTCCCATCCATTTCTTGCTGCCATTTCATTTGCTAAATCAACATCAAAACCAACTATCTGCCCGCTAGAATCTCTAAATCCCATTGGAGCAAAAGTGTCATCCAAGCCCATTATAATTTTTTTCGTTTCTACCTGTGCATCTTGGCTGCAAGCCGATGCTAATACTCCAACTACCATTACCATCACTAATAATAAAATACCTCTTTTACCAATTCTCATCATCTTTGACATCTCCTTATATTTAAAATGTTTTTATCAGACTAAAAAACTCTCGTCTTCTAGTCTATACTAGAGGACGAGAGTTAATTCTCGTGGTTCCACCTCTTTTCGATAACACCTCACAGTGTTATCCTCTGAGAGTACAAAATTACTATACCCTTGCACTATAACGGGCGCTCCCGAATCCAGCTACTACCAAATGGTTTCACCAACCTGCTCAAGGATGTGTTCATCTTAAGACACTTGTACATTTTCACCAAACATGTACTCTCTAAAAAGCATCATAAAGCTTACTCTTTCCTGTCATTGCATTAGCATATTAAACTAATATCTCATAGAATACCATCAAAATATCTTTTTGTAAAGCATAAATTTAAAAAAGATTGGAGATATTTTCCCCAATCTTTTCTTTCTACATTAGTTTTGATACTTTGTTTGCAAATTCTATTGGATCATCAATATCTAGTCCCTCTATTAATCTTGCCTGATCATATAGAATTGATGTGTACAGTTCAAACTTTTCTTTATCCAATGTATGAACACTCTTTAGTTTTTCAAAAATTGGATGATTAGCATTAATCTCAAGGATTTTTTCTGCCCTTATATCCCCAGAGTTTGGCATTGCTTTTAATATTTTCTCCATTTCTATGGACACTTCTCCATCACTAGACAAGCATACAGGATGATTTTTCAGTCTCTTTGAAAACCTGACTTCTTTAACCTTATCCCCTAGGATATCCATCATAGATTTAAAGATATCTTTCCCTTCTTTAATATCCTCTTCATCAATTTTTTCTTCCTCAAAGCCTAGATCTCCACTGGATATTGACTTAAATTCCTTCTCTTCATACTGATGCATCACCTTTAATGCAAATTCATCCACTTCATCAGTTAAATATAAAATCTCAAATTCCTTTTCCTTAACCACTTCAGTTTGTGGTAATTTATCAATCCTATCCGCAGACTCACCTGTAGCATAGTAGATATATTTTTGATCTTCTTTCATTCTTTCTAAATATTCCCTAAGGGTAACAAGCTTCTTTTCAGTTGAAGAATAGAAAAGCATCAAATCTTGTAATTTTTCTTTGTTCATTCCAAAATCATTATAAACTCCAAATTTAATCTGCTTTCCAAAGCTTTCAAAGAATTTCTCATAAACAACTCTCTGATTGTTTAGTAAACTTAATAGTTCATCTTTAATCTTTTCTTCAATCTTCTTTGCCATCAACTTTAATTGCCTATCGTGTTGTAGCATTTCTCTAGATATATTCAGTGAAAGATCCTCAGAGTCTACCACGCCCTTAACAAAGCTAAAATAATCTGGTAATAAATCAGGACACTTATTCATTATTAACACGCCACTTGAATATAGCTCTAGTCCCTTTTCATACTCTTTTGAGTAATAATCAAAAGGAGCTTTTTCAGGAATATATAGTATTGCATCGTATCTTAAAGTTCCATCAATACTTATATGACTCCACTTAATAGGCTTGTCATATCCAAAATGTTTCTCTGAGTAGAAGTCTTCATAGTCTTCATCAGATAGTTCATTTTTATTCTTTCTCCATAGGGGAACCATACTATTAATAGTTTTTTCTTCCTTTATGGTTTCATATTCTTCAGAGTCAGGTTTTTTCTTATACTCAGAAATATCCATCTTAATTGGGTATCTGATAAAGTCAGAGTATCTTTTAATTATTCCCTTCAAAGTATGTTCTTCAAGGTATTGATCATAATCTTCATCCTCACTACTATCCTTAAGAGTAAGTATAATTTTAGTACCTACTTGTTCTTTTTCAGCCTTTTCAACACTATATCCATCTGCACCTTCAGATACCCATCTCCATCCTTGTTCTTGACCAAATGCTCTACTTATTACTTCAACCTTTTTTGCAACCATGAAGGAAGAATAGAAACCAACTCCAAATTGACCGATTATGTCAAAACCATCCTTAATTTCAGTTTCTTTTTTAAACTGAAAGCTTCCAGATTTAGCAATGGTCCCCAGATTATCTTCCAACTCTTCCTTGGTCATACCAATTCCCTTATCCTCAATTACTAATGTCCTATTTTCAACATCTGGAGTGATTTTAATATAATAATCATCCTTGTTAAAGGAGATGCTATCATCTACTAAAGCCTTGTAATATATCTTATCTATGGCATCAGATGCATTAGAAATTAACTCCCTTAAGAAAATCTCCTTATGAGTGTAAATAGAATTGATCATTAAATCCAATAATCTCTTGGATTCCGCCTGAAACTCTCTTTTTTCCATAATGTATCTCTCCTTACTATTATAAAAATTAGCACTCTCTGCCTTCGAGTGCTAATTTAAAGTTAACATATATCATTTTTCTTGTCAAGATTACTTTTAATAGGGGAGTACTGTTAAGATATAGCCCCCTATAAGGAAGCTTATTATATTTGCCAATAATACATATAAGATTCTGTATCCTTTGCTTTTCTCTCTTCCAAAGCTTAAAAAGGCTACCATTTCTGCAATTAGTATTATGAATTCATAGAAAATTAACCCGAAAAATAAGGAATAATCATTATATGTTACAGTATTAATCCAATAATTTAATGCCCCTTGGGTTATCAGATTTACCGCAACAAAAATTACCCATGTCCTCTTTCTTCTAAAACCCATTATCAATAAAATAGCTCCTTCTATTACTAAAGTAATGCTGAGTCTTAGTATTATATATAAAAAAGCTCTAAAAGGGAGTTTACCTTCCACAAACTCTCCACTTCTTAAATCTAAAGAAAATACATTATTATATCTTTGGTCCATTTTCCCAAGTTTCATAGTATACTTATATTCTTTATTAGTAGCATTTATTACTATGTCATCCTTAGGATACTCATAATCAAGGTAAAACAAATAGTAACTTTCAAAGAGTTTATCTCTTCTTGATGCTTCCTTATATGTACTTCCTTCACCTATGTTTAAGTTAAGATCAATGGGAGCATTAGGTACTATTACCAAAATTGATGGTGGTTCTGCAGAATTGGCCCAAACGGGAATAACAAGAATAAGGATGAGTATAATCGAAAATATGTACTTCCTAAATTTCATAATATTATCCCTCCCAAAATTCTTCTAAATATTTTACAGTATCCATCTGATTTTTTACGTACGCATACCCCTTCCACTCTCTGGGCATTAATCTTTTGTAAAGGGCTTTTGAATACCTATCATCTATTAATAGTATGGCACCTTTATCCTCTTCAGTTCTTATAACTCTTCCCACTGCTTGTAGGACCTTATTCATCCCTGGAAATGTATATGCATAGTTAAATCCATCCCCTGTATTATGATCAAAGAAATCCTTTATGATATTTCTATCAAAACAAATCTGTGGCATTCCAACACCAACTATTACTGCGCCTATTAATGAATCGCCAACTAGGTCAATTCCTTCAGAAAATACTCCCCCAAGAACTGCAAAAGCTATTAGGTCAGACTCCAAATGAAATCTACTTAAAAACTCCTCCCTTTGTATTTCATTCATTGCATTGTTTTGAATTGTAATATTTAAATTAGTATAGATTCCCTTAAACCTTTCATAGACTCTTTCCATGTATACATAGGATGGGAAAAATATCATGTAATTTCCCTTCTTGGAGGATATGAAGCAGTTTATCTGTTTGATTATTTCATCATAAGTTTCTTCTCTATCCTTATATCTTGTAGAAATATTACTCTGGATCATTATTCCTAAGTTGTCTCTGGGAAAGGGAGACCTTAATATCATGTGGTAATCTTCATCGCCTCCACCTAATAACTGCTTAAAATAATCAATTGGCGTTAATGTAGCAGAAAAAAATATACTACTTTTCCCTCTATTTAGATTATTCCTTATTAATTTTGATGCATCCACGCAATACAATTTTAAAATTATATCACTTGATACTTCTTCTATGGTTGTAACATAATTTTCATCATATAGGTCTGATATTTTTATGAAGCTATTAAACTGAAAATATAAATCCAATACATCATCATATCCTTCAGTGTCTCTATGTCCCATCAGGTATTCTTCCATAAGGGTCAAACTCCTTTTTATTGGGAAGTAAAGCTCTGATATCTCTTCTCTTTGGTAATAACCATTACTTATATCGTAGTTTTTTCTTAGATCGTTTAGTATTTTTATAACTGAGTTTAAGCTCTTTGATAACTTCTTGGATCTATCCTTAGAGATATCTTTTACCTTCCTAATCCAGGATTTTCTGATTTCTTTTGAAAACATCTCCCTTGATCTATCAACTAAATTATGAGATTCATCAATTAAGAATGCATATTCTCCTTTTTCAACATCGAAGAATCTTTTTAGATAAACTTGTGGATCAAATACATAATTATAGTCACATATTATCACATCAGAAAATAGGCTTAAGTCCAATTGAAACTCAAAGGGACAAACCTTATGCTTAATTGAATAATCAATTATCTCATCCCTATTAAATGCATCTTCTTTGGTGAAAATATCTATAATTCCATCGTTTACCCTATCATAGTGACCTTTTGCATATATGCAATCTTTGGGATTACACTTAACCTCTTCATTCAAGCAAATTTTATCCTTGGCAGTTAATACAACTGATTTAGCTCTCATCCCTGATTCTCTTAATATATCTAAAGAGTATCTTGGTACCTCTCTAGTGATAGTTTTTGCTGTTAGGTAGAATATTTTTTCTACACCTTCTTCCCCCATAACCTTTATGGCAGGGTAAAGAGTGGATATGGTTTTACCAATTCCTGTAGGTGCTTGAACAAAAATCTTAGCTCCTTCCTTGATGGTTTTATATGCTGCCACTGCCAGTTCTCTCTGTCCTATCCTATATTTAACAAAGGGAAATTCTAAGTTCTTAATTGATCTGGTCCTAAGTTCACCCCAATTAAATGTTATTCCAGCCCAATTAATATATCTATCTAAAAGATCATAAAAAAACTTTTCAATTTCCGCAAAGGACATCGCTCTCTTAATTCTAACTACATCTTCCGTTTCAATATGAAAGTATGTAAGTTGAATGCTAATTTCAGTTAAGCTGTTTTTTAGAGAATAAAAGTAAGCATAACAAATACCTTGAGCCCAATGTCTAATGTTAAGCCCTTCCCCAACTTCTTTTAAATCCCTAGTTGTACTCTTTATCTCATCAACTACCACACCATCATCAGTAAACAAAATACCATCTGCTCTTCCTTCTATGTTGAAAGTTAAACCTTGGTAGTTAATAATTTCTTTAAGAGTAACTTCTTTTAGGTCTCCTTTTTCATATGTCCTTTGAACCTTTTGATGTGCTTTAGTTCCCTCCTGAGCCCTTGACATGGACATAAACCTATTGTCTATATCCCCTGTTCTTAGAACGTATTCAACTAGATTCCTAACAGATATTCTAATCTCTCTGTACATAAGCTTCCCTTCAATCTATGGTTATTTCCTTTATGCTTATAAGGTTGAAAAACTCAGATTCCCGTCTTGACCAATGTATAAGTTGATCTACCTTCACTTTAACACTTTTTTTATTACCCGCTATAAGATAATTCTTAAGTTCATCATCAATAATTTCTTCATTTCTAATTACAAACACCTTAAAAGTAGGTCTAAAAATATATTCATCCTCAAAAGTAATATCAATACTTATGCTGTCATAACTTGATTTCTCAGAAATTATAAGAAATCTATCCTCATGGAGTCCAGAACCATATTGAAGTTCACCACGGATTGTACCCTCTCCATTTAACTCAAATGACACTTCTCTCTTGTCATCACTCATATATTTCCCATCAATTGCAAAATCTCCTACTTTATCCCCATTACTAATATCATCAAGTGAGTAAATTACTTCTTTTGAACATCCCGAAAGTAAAAGTATGAGAGCTATTAATGGTATTATTACTTTCTTCATTGTTCTCCCCCTAATAAATACTCCTCCAAAGTTATACTTTCTTCATAAATTACTCCTGCATGATCTACACCTACATATCTAAAATGCCATGGTTCATATCCGTATCCTGTTATATCTTCTTTACCCATTGGATATCTTAGTATAAAACCAAATCTGTGAGCATTATCTTTAAGCCATTGACCTTCTGGGGTTTCTCCAAACTCCTCTTCCAGCCAGTATTTCATATTACCGCCCAAGTCAAAAGCCAGTCCAGTCTGATGTTCAGAATGTCCTGGCTTAGCATTATACAATTCTGTATATGTAAGTCCGTCTGTCTGAATGCTGCTTTCATATAATCTTTTTTGGTAGTTATAACTTCTAAATCCTGAAAATGCTATTATCTCCTTATTAATTTCTTCTTTGGCAGATTTAATCATTTCATTTAAATGCTCAATCGCTTCCTCATCTTCCCCTGGGTAATAGTCATAGGGTAGTGAGTACTCTTTGTTTACTAGCAATAACCCATTTATTATTTTAAATTGACTTCCTGTTTCATCATCTTCAATTTCCTCTTCATCAGGTTCATCCATTTCATTATCCTCTAACCTATTAGATAAGTAGTCTTCTATGCTGTACCCGATTGTTCCATTGTATGATATCTTATACCAGCCATTATCATACTCTAAGACCTCCACCTTTACTCCCACAGGCAATGTTCTAATCTTTTCAAAATTAGTTCCTGGTCCAGTCCTTAGATTTAAGTAGTCTGTAGTAAAAAGATACTCTGATAATTCTTCAGTTTCTTCAGGTAACTCTGAAGGTTGATTATTATTTGTTTCAGGTTGGAGAGTTTTGGGACCTTCCTTATCCATAAAATGCAGCGCTAACATTACCCCAACTCCTAGGATGAAAATAAGTGACACTGTAATTAGTTTCGATTTTATTCTCAAAAGAGCACCTCCTTTTACTTTAATCTTTAAACCTTTACTTATTTATAGTATAATGTAGATTGTTGGTTAGAAAGGTGGATAAATATGAGTAAGATTATTATTACAGCTGATAGCACATGTGATCTTCCATTGGAAATAGTTGATAGGTATAGCATTAAAACATATCCTTATACAATTATATTAAATGAAAAATCTTATAAAGACAATGTCGATATATCTCCTGAAGAAATCTTTGACAACTATTATAAGGAAGGGATTCTACCAAAGACATCTTCCATAAATGTTGGCGAGTATATTGAGTTCTTTAAGCCCTTACTTGATGAGGGCAATAAAATTATACATATAAATCTAGGAAGTTCCTTATCTTCATCCTATCAAAATGCTTTAATTGCTGCTAGTACTTTGGATAATGTATATCCAATAGATTCATCAAATCTATCATCAGGTACTGGATTGTTAGTCCTTAAAGCGGTGGAATTAGTTGAAAAAGGATTAGATGTAGATGAAATAGTAACCATGCTAAAGGACCATACTAAAAATGTTCACTCTAGTTTCGTCCTTGATACTCTGGATTTTCTTTTTGCTGGAGGTAGAGTTTCAAAACTTACCTCTGTGGGGTCTACCATGCTTAAAATAAAGCCTGTTATTGAAGTAAATAATACTGATAATGGATCTATGACATCTGGTATAAAGTATAGAGGTTCCATTGAGAAGGTTATACCAAAATATATTATGGATAAACTAGCCCAACACGAGAATATTAATCAAGATAAAATCTTCATAGCACAAGCTGGACTGGATGAAAAATGCTTAAAAATAGCTACAGATACAATTAAGAATATCTATCCATCTAGTAATATTATTTATACTACTGCAAGTTGCACTATTTCAAGTCATTGTGGTCCTAAAACTCTTGGATTATTCTTTGAAACCCTTAAATAAGGGTTTCTTTTATTTATAGTGAAATATATTTTTTATATGTTCTGGTCTTATTTCCCAAATATTTCCTTGAATTATAAATATATTCCATCTATCAATCTCAAATACTCTCTTCCAACTATCAATTATCTTCTTTTTTTCCAATGGATATTGATTGGCTTTACTTCCTTGCAGAAATCCAAATTCATTCTTAAATCCCTTTCGTTTTAAATCTTCCAAGTACATTTCTTGATCTTTGTCATCCTTTGGAATATATATGTGGTTCAACACATAATCCCATTTTGATCCATCAAAATATATAACCTCAGACTTTGGAATTTCAAGCTCATAGCATACTGTCTCCTCAACTGGTCTTAACATACTCTCTTCACTTACTGAACACCAAATAGGAAATTCAACTTCATCTGGTTTTGGTACTATATTAGACGCTTCATTAACGAACCACTTATACAAAGAAATAAAATAATCAGAAATATCACCATAATTTTTCTCAATGTATTCTTTTTTATTTCTAAATACTCCATACTTTTCAAGATCATTTAAACTTTTAATATCCTGTCTTGTCCATAGCTTTACATATTCTTCTGGCATACAATCACCTCATTTGTATAATTTGAAAATTCTATCTTTTCATTCATACCCTTTTTTTCTAATTCACCTTCTTATATTCTAATATTTCTTGTATAATCTAATTATTGGAGGTATTTTATGGGAAAAGTATGTGTATTGGAATGTAAAGAGTATATTTATGAGGATGTTATAAATAAAACCTATGATCTATTAAACTCTTTCGAAGAACTTAAAGAATTAAAACCTGGAAAAGTTCTAATAAAAACTAATCTTCTGAAGAAGAATAAACCTGAAGATGGGGTCACAACTCATCCCTATGTTGTAGAAGGTGTAGTAAGATTCTTTAAAGATCTTGGTCACGATATTTTAATTGGGGATAGTCCAGGTGGTCCATTTAACCCTATAATCCTAAAAGGAATCTATGAGTCCAGTGGAATCCTTGACGTTGCTAAGAGAACAGATACTAAGCTTAATTACGATACTGATATTGTTGAAGTAAAGCCTACTAATTCTTTATTGATCAATAACTTAAAATTAGTAAAAGCCTTCACTGAAGTTGATTATGTAATATCCTGTGGGAAACTTAAAACCCACACTATGATGACTTATACTGGGGCAGTTAAGAATTTATTTGGAATGATTCCTGGAGTTACAAAGGCTGATTATCATCTAAAAATGAATGATCCAACACATTTTGCTAATATGCTAATTGATGTCTGCGAACATGTTAAACCTGTATTCTCAATATTGGATGGTATAGAAGCTATGGAAGGCGATGGCCCATCCAGTGGTGAAATTAGAGATTTAGGCTTAATATTAGGAGGTACAAACCCTTATGAATTAGATTATATAGCAACCTATATAGCAGGTTTAGAAAATGTTCCTACAGTGATTGAAGCTTTAAAGAGAAAATTATTTAAAATTGAGGATAATTCCATCCAAGTAACAGGTATAGACATTACAGAATTGGATGTAAGGCCCTTTAAGTTGCCAGGTTCAATGCATGTTAATTTTGTTTCTGGTAGGATCCCTAAATTTGTAGTAAACTTTCTATTAGATGAAATTAGACCCTATCCTTTAGTTAAGGTAGATAAGTGTATTGGTTGTGGTATTTGTGTAAAAAACTGCCCTCCAAAAGTCATTCATCTTGAAAGTAAGAAAGCAGTTATTGATACCAGTGGTTGTATAAGATGTTTTTGCTGTCATGAACTGTGCCCAGAGAAGGCGATTGGGATAAAAAGACATCCCTTACATAAACTAGTTTTTGGAAAGTGAGGAAAATATGATGAAAAATTTTAAACTTAAGAAAGAAGATACTTTATTACTGATAATAGACATCCAGGAAAGACTTGTTCCTGCTATGTTTCAAGGTGACAAAGTCATAAACAACAATAAGATACTGATAACAGCTTTAAAAGAAATGAATATACCAATAATTCATACTGAACAATATCCTAGAGGGCTAGGCAGAACTATAGCTGACCTAGGTGAAATCCTTGGAGCTGAAAAACCACTGGAGAAAATTGTTTTTTCAGCCTTTAATAAAGAGCTAAAAGATGTCCTTATAGCCAGTGGTAGAATTAATATATTGCTTACAGGTATGGAGTCACATGTATGTGTTTATCAAACAGCAAGAGATCTCATTCAAAACGGTTTCAATGTATTTTTAGTTTCTGATGGAGTTACATCTAGAACAAAAGAAAACTATCAAGTAGGTGTGAATCTTATAAAAGATATGGGTGGAATAATTACATCCACAGAAGTAGCTTTGTTTGACCTATTAGAAGCAGCAGGAAGTGATGAATTTAAAATGGTTTCTAAACTTGTTAAATAGTTAAAATATATTTTAGGATTGAATGTAAAAAGGTGCACTATACTTGAAGTGCACCTTTCCTATTACTCTATACCAGCCCATCTTTTTTCGATTTTCTTCAATTCATCTTTTTCTTTACATCCGCTGATTCCATCTTTCCCACAGGATAATATGGCTATGTCATAATATAGTCTTTCATAAAACATTTACTTTCCCTCCATTAATCAATTAATACCTTATCAATCTCTCATCTGATATATAGTAGTACTTTTTCTTATTATTTTCTCTTTGAACTTCCAAGCGGTATAAGTATTCTATTAATAGTAGATTTGAATCCCCAAACATTTTATTCACTCCTTTTTTTTGCTTCTCACCTATATAACGAACCTAAGGTAATAAGTGTCTAAGAATTTTTAAATTTTTTTTATTTATTTTATTAAATTAGTATATACGCCCACGGGGTATAGTGGTATAATTAATATCGTTGATTTCAAAGAATGGAGTGATAAAATGTCATACATGAATATTGAATTTCCAGGTGGATTAAAAGTTAATGCAAGATCCAGTAGACACTTGATAGAAACAGATCAAAACGGTAGCGTGCCAACACCATTTGAGTTGTTCTTAGGATCTTTAGCAACTTGTGCAGGTATATTTGCCTTAGGATTTTGCAAAAATAAAGGCTTGCCTACTGAGGGATTGGATATTTCTATGGATTTAGAAATGAATAGACAAAATGGAATGATTTCAAAAGTAATATTCGATGTGAAACTTCCTGAGGGATTTCCAGAAAAATATAGGAATGCAATTGTTAACTCAATAGAACTTTGTTCTGTTAAGAGACATATGTTAACACCACCTGAATTTCAGGTTCAAACAACTATATAAATAAATCCCTATCAATGATAGGGATTTATTTATACTCAATTTTGCTTGTCTCTACCTTAAACCAATTATAATCAATAGTTGGCAGCTTCCAAGTAACACTTATCTTATTCGGAATTAAAACATTATCAAACTTCTTATACTCCTTAGCCTCTCCTATACAATTAAACATTGGAGAATTAGGTTTTATATCTTTGTATCTCATAGCACTTACTTTCAAAATATTTCCTTCAGGATCAAAGTAATAATATGCTTCTCCTACTACTCCTCTATGACTCATTACCACTTTTGCTGTGTTATCATCAATTTTAGTCCATTTCATATTCTTATTTAAAGCTGCCTGAGGATACCAGGGCATTTCCAGTAGGTATCTTTGAAATGAGGATTGATTTAGCTTATTTCCATTATGCTCATCTACTACTTTAAATATATTTAAAACCCTCATTTCCATGGCACCTATTCCTTCAAGAAATAAATCTCGACCATATGTATATACAAAAGGCATCATTTCTGCCTTTACACTCCATACAAATGATGGTTCTACTAAACCTACATAGTGTTTAGCTGACGCAAAAATCCACTTATCCTTATCCATATCCAATTTCATACTACCTTTTTCTTCAATATAGACATATCTATACCACTTTCCACCCACTATTCCTGATTTAATCAACCATTTTTTAACACTTTCAGGAAGGTGTGATATATCCCCTTCTGTAATAACTCTACCTTCCAGATTTTGCTGGTTCTCTTTTAATCTCTTAATTTCATTTTTGACTTTATTCTTGTAACTAATTGAAACAGTATTGCTTAGGATAAATACCACCAGTAATAGAATACCTATAATATATAAAAGTATTTTTAATATTTCCATATGTTCCTCCATAACTTTGTCTTATTCTAATTATACATTTGCTCAACTCTTGCTACAAGTTTTTAAATTATATGAATAAAGGCTTAACCTGATTATTATTATGGTTAATAGAATATTATTGGGATATAATATATGTTGAGGTGATAAAATGAAGGATTTTAATACTAAATTTTTAGATTATGCCAGATTAATTGTAGAAGTTGGGGTGAATATTCAAGAAGGTGAGCCCTTGGTAATCTCTTCTCCTATCGAAGGAGCAGACTTTGTTAGAGAGATGGCTAAAATAGCATATGAAAAAGGTGCTACTGATGTATATGTCAATTGGAGCGATGATGTCCTTTCGAGACTAAAGTATGAAAACGCACCCTTATCAGTATTTGAGAATTTCCCTCAATGGAGGGCAGATGCATTGGTTGATTATGCGAAAAAAGGTGCTGGATTTGTTTATTTATCCGCTGAAGATCCCCAATTGTTAAGTGGAATAGATACCAATAAAATAGCAGCATTTAACAAATCTTCAGGTATTGCACTAAAAGAATATAGAAATTATACAATGAATGATATAAATTCATGGTGTGTTGTTTCCATTCCCTCTAAAAAATGGGCTACAAGAGTTTTCCCAGAAATTGATGAGGAAAAAGCAGTTGAAAAATTATGGAACGCTATTTTTGAGGCTACGAGAATGAATATGAATAATCCAGTTCTTGCATGGAAAGATCATCTTGAAAATCTTGAAGAGAAGGTTAAATACCTTAATTCCAAGAAATTTAAAACACTTCATTACTCATCATCTAACGGAACCGATCTATATGTTGAACTTCCTGAAGGACATATATGGGCTGGTGGTGGTGGTAATAATTCTAAAGGTGATTATTTTGTAGCAAATATGCCAACAGAAGAAGTATTTACAATGCCTCATAAATTTGGCGTTAATGGTGTTGTTTATAGTTCAAAACCTTTGAATTATGGAGGAAACCTAATAGATAACTTTAAACTGTTCTTCAAAGATGGCAAGGTAGTAGACTTCGATGCCCAAGAGGGAAAAGATCTTCTTGAGGAGCTCCTTAACATGGATGAGGGAGCTAGATATTTAGGTGAAGTAGCTTTAGTTCCCTTTAGTTCCCCTATAGAAAAAGCTGGAATTCTATTCTTAAATACCTTGTTTGATGAAAATGCAAGCTGCCATTTTGCCTTGGGTAAAGCTTACCCCACCAATATTGAAGGTGGAGCTACAATGAAAGAAGATGAATTTGAAAAATATGGAGTAAATGATTCCATTACTCATGAAGACTTCATGATAGGAACCAGTGATCTTCGAATTATTGGGACAACAAGTGATGGAAGTGAAATAGAAATATTTAAAGATGGTGAATGGGCTATATAAGTAGATTGAGGGTTCCAATTGGAACCCTCAATCTTATTCTTCAGAATTCAGTTTTTCAATTACATAAGATGGCAGCGCAAAAGATCCTTGATGAAGATCTGAGTTGTAGTACTTAGTTTTCAATCCTAAGCTCTCCCAAGCTACTCTGTTGTGATCTTTAATAGGATCCAACCCCTTGCTTGCAAATCCAAATAACCAGTGGCCACTGGCATATGTGGGCATGTGGAATTGATATACCTTACATACATCAAAAATAGATTTTAATTTTTTATGAGCCTTCATCATTTCTTTTGCATAATTAGGAAAGTATGGACTTTCATGTTGATTAATTAGAATCCCATTCTTATTTAAAGCATCATAACAATCTGTGTAAAACTCTTTAGTAAATAATCCTTCTCCTGGACCTATTGGGTCTGTAGAATCAACTAAAATTAGATCGTAGTAATCTTTCTTTTCTTTTATAAATTTTATCCCATCCACAAAATGTGGGTTTACTCTTTCATCATCCACCTTACATGAAGTAAGTGGTAAATACTCTTTGCATAATTGTACAACTCTTTCATCTATTTCCACAAAATCAATTGACTTAATACCAGGATACCTAGTCAATTCTCTGATTGTACCTCCATCTCCACCACCTATAACCAATACTTTCTCAATATTTGGATTTACAGCCATTGGAACATGAGTTATCATATCATGATATATAAATTCATCCTTTTCATTCACCATCATTAAGCCGTCAAGAGTGAAAAATCTTCCAAAATCATAAGACTCAAAAAAAGCAATTCTTTGGAATGGTGTTTGTTCTGAGTAAATCTGTTCTTTAACTTTTATGGAAAATTTACAAGTTTCTGTGTTTTTCTCTGAGTACCAAAGTTCCATAGTCACCCTCCTTAATAGTTTCTACCATAATAAATTTCGTGCATCTCTTGGTTTAATTTATCAATAATTTCCTTCTTTTGTCTCCCCGTTAAATCTTCTTCTTTAAGTTCAAATAAATAGTTATCCAAAACTAATTCTTTTAATATCATTTTAGTATGGAAAATATTTTCTTGATAAACATTAACATCAATTGAATTATACATATCTAAATTCTTTTTTGATATATAATCCTGTATTGAATTTATATGGTGATCCTTAAAGTGCTTAGTGCCATCAATATCTCTAGTAAATCCTCTAACTCTATAGTCACAAATTACAATATCAGAATCGAAATTCTCGAATAGATAATCCAATGCTTTCAATGGTGAAATCTCTCCACATGTGGATACATCTAAATCTACTCTAAATGTCATAATTCCTTTGTCAGGATGATATTCTGGATATGTATGAACACTTATATGGCTCTTATCCAAATGACCAATAACATTCCTAGGACTAGCTATAATATCCCCCTTGTTGCATGAAGGATCAACATTAACATCGGGTAATGCTTCCTCAGTTATGAGGAGGTTAACGCTTGCTCCTTGAGGAACATAGTCCTGCTTAGCAATATTTAATAAATTTGCACCAATTATATTAGTTACTTCAACTAATATTTCAGTTAATCTTGTTGAATTATACTGTTCATCGATATATTCAATATATTTTTCCTTATCCTCCGGTGTTACAGCATAACATACATCGTAAATATTAAAGCTTAATGTTTTAGTCAGATTGTTAAACCCATATAATTTTAATTTTTCCATTTTCCATCCCTTTCATTCTATATTAAAATCGATTATATTTTATATCATATAGATGATTCTTGCAACAAAAACCCCAAATAAAAAACAAGAGCTAATAACAGCCCTTGCCTTTTAACATGTTCTTAGTTGGATGCTGCTCTTCTCATTTGTCCCATTCCTCTAGCTTGACCATTTCCACCTAGCCTTTGTTGTGTTCCTTCTCCTTCACCATCTTGAGCCCTTAATCCGTTTCCTTGACCATTACCAGCTTTTAGTCCAAACAATCCACTGTTTTTTAACATTTCAGTTTTAGTTCCATCACAATTTTCAAATGCTAGAAGAATTTCTTCTGCTTGTTCCTCTGTTAATTTTCCTTCTTCTACTAATTGTGCAATCATTACTTCCTTACCAGCAAGTGCCAACTCTTTGAATTCATCATAAAAATCATACTCTTCTGATTTAGCTAGTTCTCCAAAAGTAAGACCTCTTTCAACTTTTATTGCATATGCCTCTTCTTCTGTCATACCATCTCCACTAAGTCTAGCAAATATTGATGCTGGTCCCCAGCTTGCATCTGCAAAAGCAACACTCATTGTTCCAAGAATCATTACTGCCACTACCATTACAACTAAAGTTTTTTTCATTTTAATCCCTCTCCTTTATTTCATTATTTCCTTCTATGTTTTAAGTATAGAATTAAAATGTGAAACAAATATGAAGATTAATATTTTTTTAAAAATAAGAGTGATATAATTATTATAGAATTTGGAGGTGTTAATATGCTTAGAACTACATATCGTATTATATATGCTCTAACAACTGGATTTCTTTCATTTTGGATAGCTTCTCCTATTATAAATGATGGTTTCAGCATTTCATTAATCGATGACCTAGCTATTGGTTTTGTATGGGCCCTTGGTATCTATTTAATGTTTAAGAATAAGAGCGGCCAGCTTGGATTATTTTTAGCATCAGCACCTATACTATTTATATTAATATATGCTCTCCTATAAAAATAAAGTGAAGAATCTCATCTTCACTTTATTTTTAAAATAGCTATTCTATTCTTTAATAATGCATGCAATATTACTGCCACCACAGCTCCAAATGATCCTTGACCAATGTTGGCTGGTAAATTAACCAGTGCTGCTCCAGCCCCATACATAAATATCTCAGCTGAATAATATCCTAAGGCCATCACGACTCCACCTATTAAAGTAGGTATAATTGGGTACTTCCTACCCCATGTGGTTTCAAGTAACCATCCAGCAACAAACCCTTCAATCCCTTTTGCAACAAAAGTTATGGGTGCATAGAATCCCCATCCAAGAAGAATATCTGCTAGGGCTGAACCCATACCACCAACTAAAAAAGCCGCTTTCTTTCCTAAGATCAAAGCTGTTAAGAATATTACCATATCCCCTAGATTTAAATATCCAGCACTTGCTGGTAAAGGAATTTGTATAACCATAGTCATTATTACAGTTAAGGCCATCAACACTCCATAAAGTGCTATCTTATGGGAACCTTTCACTACAATCACCTCTTTTATTGTATCGTTACAGTTTTAATTTAATATATACTGTATCTATTAATAGGATAACACCTGATAGAGTTTTATTCAACTAAAATCTAATATATTGTTTGTTTTTTCTAGAGAGTGTATAATCAAGTATTGTAGGGGTGAGTCTTATGTCAAATCAAATTAAAGGTATAATATTAGTTTTATTATCCGCTCTTGCTTTTAGTTTTATGCCCATATTCATAGTTTATGCTTATAATGACGGTGCTGATACTTCCACTGTTTTATTGGTGCGATTTATTTCTTCAACAGTTATGTTTTTTACATATTTAAAGTTTAAAAAAATATCAATGAAAATCACAAAAAAAGCAGTGGTATCTTTCATCTTATTGGGAGTGTTAGGTTACACCCTTCAGTCTAGATTCTATTTTTCGGCACTACATTTTGTATCACCAGCAATGGCGACTATGTTTTTGTATACATATCCTATAATAGTTGGAATCCTATCTTATATTATCGATAGAGAAAAACCAACCTTAAAACTTGTAATGGCAACTGGTATTTCCATACTAGGATTAATCTTAATATTAGGGTCATCCTTGGGTAAGGTTAATATATTAGGTATTCTTTATGCATCAGGAGCATCTATGGTTTATTCAATATACATTGTTTATAGCAATAGAGTAATCAAAAAGACCCCAGCAATAGTATCCAGTGCCTATATAGCATTGTTTTCTTCAGTTGGAACACTTTTTATGGGGCTTGCTACTGGTGGATTTAACTTCAGTCTTGGTATTATATCATGGTTATCAATATTAGGCATAGCTCTGTTTTCTACAGTTATTGCAATGGCAACATTCTTTCAAGGTATGGAGTATATTGGTCCAACAAAAACCTCCATTATTAGTTTAATGGAGGCTGTTTTCACAATAATACTATCATTTGTCCTTTTAAGAGAAGGTCTATCCTTAATCCAACTCCTAGGTGGTTTAGGTGTACTCATAGGAGCATATTTGGTTGCAAAATCTAGTTAAAGCCATCCTTTTCCTTTTAGGAACCTTAACATTACAACTGTAATTAGAATAGATATACCCCAGAATCCAAAATATCCAAACCTCCAGTCTAACTCGGGAAAAAATTTGAAATTCATTCCATATACCCCTGCTAAAAAAGTTAGGGGTATAAATATTGCCGAGAAAATTGTAAGTATTTTCATTACTTCATTTGTCTTAGATCCAATACTGGATAGGTAGGTGTCAAGCATGCCTGAACATATTTCTCTATAGGTCTCAACAATATCTATCATTTGAATAATATGATCATAAATGTCTTTTAAGTATCTTATGGTTTGCTGATCAATTAACTGACTTTCACCTCTTGAAAGAGTGCTTGTCAAATTCCTCATTGGCCATAGTATATTTCTTAAATAAACTAATTCTCTTTTAAGATGGTATATTTTATTAAGTATCTCCTTGCTGGGTTTTTCTAACAACTCATCCTCAACCCTATCAATTTCTGATCCCAGCTCCTCCAAAACAAGGAAGTAATTATCTACAATAGAATCCAACAATGCGTAGAATAAATCATCAGCTCCGCTTGCCCTTAATAGCTTTCCTTCTTCCAGTCTATTATGTATGTGATAAAAACTGTCCGTATCGTACTCTTGAAATGTAATCACACTATTGGAGTATAGTAGTATACAAATATGTTCACTATCCAAATACCCATCTTCGCCTTTAAAGATATTCTTTGTGATTACGAATAAATTGCTGTCAAAATCTTCAAGCTTAGGGCTTTGGGAAGTATTTAAAATATCCTCTTGTGCCAGAGGATGTATATTCAGTTCCTTGCTTAATTCCCTTATAACTTCTACCTTTGATAGCCCTATAACATCTAGCCATTTTATTCCCATCTTAGAATCGCCTAAAAATTCCTCTATGCTCCCAATTTTTACTCGTGATAATTGATCGGAATTATATGTGGTTAAAATCAAGGTTTGCCCATCTGCATCTCCTGTGTATATTAAACTACCTGGAGGTTTGTTTGCTGTTTTAGATATATTCTTAACTTCCCTGGTCACAATAATCATCTCCAAAAAAATAAAAGGTAGATGTAAAATCCATCTACCATAATATACCCAAAATCATACTAATCTTAACGAAGAGCCAATCCCTTTGTGGCTGTATCCCTTTTTTCTTTTGCTATAGCGATATTAATCTCCATGCCTTCATTTCTGATAAGCATATATGAGGCTAAACTAGATAATATATCAGATATTGGATAAGAAAGCCACACTCCATTTGCCCCCATTCCAAACCCTTTAACTAAAAGTATTGAAACTGGAATCATTAATATTAATTGCCTTAATACTGCTATCATTATTGATGACTTAGCTTTTCCTCTAGCTTGAAAATAGAATATTGAAACATAGTAAACGCTTATAACTGGGAAGAGAGCTATCATGATTCTAAATGCTCTGGTTGCTTCTACTATAATACTATTATCTTGAATAAATATACCTATTAAATAAGGTGCAAATATCATCATAAAGATCCATAATCCTGAGGTTAGTATAATTGAATATACAATTGTCTTCTTCATTAGTTTCTTAAGTCTTATAAAGTTTCCAGCACCAATATTATATGCTGCTATTGGTTGCATAGCTGATGCAATTCCGAATATGGTTATAAATAAGAACATATACAGTTTTGAAACCACACCAAGTACAACAATTCCTTGATCTCCTGCAGAGTTAGCTAGTAAACTACTTAAAACCCCCATTAATATTCCATCTTCTGCCTCAATGATAAAAGCTGATACTCCAACTATTAGTATTGGCATAATCAAGGATTTCTTAATTTTCAGTCCTATTGAAATGTCATAGGTTTTTCTTATTTGTGAGTATTTATAGAATGCATATCCAAACCCTATCATTTGAGAAGCGGCTGTTGCAATTGCTGCCCCTTGTATACCCATTCCCATATTTTGTACAAATATTATATCTAGTATTAGATTTACAATTGCTCCTATACTTGTACTAATTATTGAAATTTTAGTATTTCCCAGCGCTATCAAGGTATGAGATATAAAGACTGTAATGCTTAAAAATACTGTACCAAATATAATTGTACCTAAGTACGTAGATGCCATTGCACTTATAGCTTCACCTGCACCCATTATTGTTACAATATTATCTCTGAACAAAAATACTCCCAATGCTACAGGTAACATTACTGCTAAAACCATAGTAAATCCACTTTGAAGTATTTCCTTAGCAGATTTAATATTATCATTACCTATACTTCTAGAAAAAGCTGTTGCTGTGCCTACTGCTATCATTATAGTTATTGCTGTTAATATTCTTTGTAAAGGGAAAACCACTGTCAGTGCCCCAATTCCTTCTCCTCCAACAAATCTACCTACATAAAATGTATCAACCATACTATATAACTCCCCAACTAGCATAGATAGAATAACTGGAATTGAAAATTTGAACAGGAGTGAACTGATCTTAGCTTCTCCAAATTGTTTGCTGCTCATAATAAAACCTCCATTTGATATATTAATTCTATCATGATGGAGGAAATAAGCTATCCACTGACTTAGGGACTATTTTGGATTAAATTGGGGAATGCTAAAATATTAAATTTTTCCTAAACCTTAAAATAGTACATTTTTTTCTTGATTTAGTCCATGTTTAGTGTATATAAAACACATCCATTTGGTTTAATCGTTGTGAGAATGTTAAATACACTGGATTTCTTCCCAAAGTAAAAGCTAACATTCGGGTGGACATAATTATCTAAAAGTGTCCAATTTTCAATTGTCAATCTTTCTGGTTTCCCTAAAAAATTCCACTTATCATAGACTGATCCATAACTCTTGTTTAAATCATATTTTGTTATCTGAAAATCTGATGTCATATTGTATAGGTTTAGAGAAAACTTCTTATCTTTGTTTTTATCCATCAATTCTGCATCATACATTATTTCTTCAGTTAAGCCCGGAGGATTATATAACAATATTTGATAACCTTTTTCAGATTTTGTAACTATATATCCTTCACCTTTATAAATAACATCCTCTCCTAAAAGGGATAGGAATTTATATGCATAAAATGATGGCTTATTCAAGTAATTAGCAGTAAACATACCCATTCCACCGAAGAAACTTTCATTATCCAAAACAGTATCCTTTGAAATTTCATCAATCATGTTTAGTATTAGTCTTCTATTTTGACTTACATAGCTATCTATTATATATGGTGCCATGGATATAGTATCATGTATTGGATGAATGTTGTTTTTAGGAGTTTCTGGTTTTAGATCCTCAATGGGGTAATTTAACCAATCTTCAATATTGTTATACTCGTTGGAGAATGTATTTATAAAATCATCTAATATATAATCATCTGTTCTACCTTTAATTAAAATTGGAAACAATTTTAAGTCATCTAAAAATTCTAAAATATTTTCAACTCGTGTCCAGTTAATAAACCTTCTGTTCTTTCCCTTATATATGTCCATATCATCAGAAAAAAGCTTGTTAACCACGCAATATTTAAATCCAATTTCCTGTTGGATTTCCTTTAGTACCTTTCTGTTTTCAGCCTCAAGTAACAAAGATATATCTCCAAGATTTATTAGGTCTGGTTTAATAAATTCTTCAATAGGTTCTTTCTTTAGATCAATGTCCAATTTGTAAATTCTATTGTCATAGTTGAATCTTTCGTAATCTAGTAAATACTCCTTAAGATACTCTAGAGATTCCTTAATATCAAAAAACTTAATATTTTTTTGCTTTTCCAGCTCCTTTTCACTAACCTTATTCTTCTTTCTATATTGGATTGGTGTGGAGTTATAGTGTATTTTAAAATGCTTATTATAGTACCTTACATGGGAGAACCCAACTTCATCTGATATTTCTCCAATAGATTTGTCAGTGTCTAGTAAAAGTTTTGTCGACTCTTCAACTCTTATTTGATTCAAATACTCGTTAAATCCATGCCCAAATACATCTTTAATCTTATATGATAAGTACTGCGAGCTTAAAAATTCCTGTTTAGCAATATCCTGTAGACTGACCTTATTCATATAATTATTACTTAGATACTTCATGATTCTATGGTATCTTTCAAGTTGGATTTCATCTTCCTTTAGACTGTCCTCATCATAGAATAAATAGTGAAAATTATTTAGTAAATGATACATCATTTCCAACAATTTTTCTTCAATTTGATCCTCATAATCATCTAGCTTGGAAACAGCTTCATAAAGAAGAACAGCTATATATTCCCTTAGCTGGTAGTATTTCTCTTCTTCCTGAATATTATCCTTAGAAGAGTTTGTGTAATAAAAAGTATCTTCTGCATCGTCATAGTACATCTGAAAGAAATGTGGATCAATTTGTACTATTAAAACCAAGTTATCCTCATCCTTTGATTGCAAACTATATACCTCATTAGGATTAATAATCTCTAATTCTCTTTCATAGAGATTATATGTTTCAGCTTCAACGCCAATGGAAATTTTACCCTTTAGAACGAATAATATCTCTAATGCATCCTTCCAATGATAAGGATAGTTCTTAATTGATGCCAGTTTTAAGTTGATAGGTAAATCTTTAATAAATTCAACATACTCTTTTCTCATAGCCTGCTCCTTATCTTGCTCTTCTATAATACTACTATTATTACCCATTTTACCAAAAAACTCCCCATAGAATAAACTAATAGGGAGCAAATATCAAATATGTCTTACTCTATTTTTCTTTAAAAATTCAAATTTAGTCTCACTGGCTAAAACGGATATCAATATAGCGATACATCCAATTACAAACTTAACAGTAATACTCTCGTTTAATAAAACTATTCCAAGGAAGCTCCCAAATACGGCTTCCAAACTTAATATAATAGCAGCATGGGTTGAAGAAGTATACTTTTGAGCAATATTCTGGGTTAAGAAGGCTAACATGGTTGTAAAAATACCTAAATACATAACTGGTAGTATCATATTTGAACTTATTGAGTAGATTGGTGGTTCGAAAGTTAATGCTAGAATAAATGCCAGTATTGATGCCACATAAAGCTGTATAGTTGATAACACATAGCTATCAACATTTCTTGCAAAATAACCAACAGCTACAATCTGTAGTGCAAATGAAAGGGCGCAAATAAGTGTTAAGAATTCACCATATCCCATTCTTAGGTTCCCATCTAGACTAAGTATTCCAATGCCAACAAAACACAAAAATGCTCCGAAGAACTCATATGAACTTGGTTTTCTTTTGGTTAGAAACCAGTAAAAGAAGGGAACCATAACCACATTTGACGCAGTAATAAAGGCTTGAATTCCAACTGTAGTATATTGTAATCCTACAGTTTGGGTTACAAACCCAATAAACATAAGTAGGCCTACTATTAAGCCAGCCTTAACATCTAACCACTTTGCCTTTTTTAACCTTTTATAGGATACTAAAGTTAAAAAAAATGATGCTACTATAAATCTAAAAAATAATATGTATAAAGGGGTCATATGATCTAATGCGCCTTTAGTTACAACAAATCCTGAACCCCATATAAATGCAACCACTAATAGTGATAGATCAGCATATAAAACTTTCTTATCCTTCATCTTTTCATCTCCCTCAGTAGATTATACTCAAAGGATTCATTTTAGACAAGGGATTATAAGTCTTTGGTCCTATATATTCCCATGGACAATAGCATTGATAAAGAATATAGAACTATGGCAATAAAAATAATTAACATGATTAAAGTGTAGCTATTAAGTTCTTGCAAGAAATTTATAAAGACAATCATTGACTTCTCACCTACAAATCTAAATAATATCCCAGGGGCTATTATTAAAAATATGTAGAATATTTGATTGAAAGCCTTTACTTTTCCAGTGCTAAAATAGTTAAATGGTAGATAAATTGACATGAATCCCATAATTATTGCCATTGCTACAATTACTTCAACGGGGCTAAAGAATCTTCCCTTTGAAATTCCTTTGAATGGAGTTAAATCTATGAACTTTGAAATAGCTAAAATGCAAAGGCAAATTAAAATTGAGTAAATTAAAATAAAGGCATATCTACTTATAACAACATCTATTCTCTTCACAGGTAGGCTGTTAATAAATGCATCCGAGTCAACCTTTTCATCATATCCAAAGAGTATAATTACACAATAATATGCTATGAAAAAAGCCAAGTATATGTAAATTATACTACCAATTGCTGGATTTAATAATGTACCAAGACTACCCCAGAATATAAGAAAAAAACTCACTATCCAAATAATTTTTTTTGATAAAATAAAATCTTTCAATATTAAAGCTTTCATAAAATCACCCACCTATGCGCGCTTTCCATATAAGTATATGGATAATTTAGTTGATAAGATAATTAGTCCTAACCCAATAAGAATTCCAAATAATCCACCATATAAACTAAATAACCAATGATTAAAAACCTCTTCAATGTCAGTTGTGCTCATTGCAAATGTATTTATTAGAAAAACATAAGTGAAAACCCCAAAAAAACTTGCAATCTTTGGTGGCAATTTATAGTTTAATGGTACAACGAATGATATCAGAATTAAGAAAAGGATGAAAGAATTTTTCATAGTGTAAATATCAAATAAATCGAAGTTCAAACTGGTGAAAATATTTAGCAATCCCAAATAAAGTGAAGAATAAATCATTGAAAAAAGGAATGCTAGTAGTGAAAATACGTACTTACCTCTGACAATTTCTGATTTTGTTGTCGGTAGTGATTGAACATATAGATTAGTCTTAAATTGGACATCATAACTGAAACTTGTTAGTACCAACATATATGCAAAGGAAAGAACTATGGCCATATACATGTACTTTACGGTAAAATCGAATCCTGACATAGCCATTAATACCGGTACAAATACTACTAGAAATATTTTGTTATAGGTTCCAAAGGTTACAAGTTTGATGTCTTTCCTTATTAAGGAGAGCATTTAATTCACCTTCTTTGTGTAATACATTATATCTTCCAATGACGCTTTCTCTATGATGATACTCTCTTTTGGTAATTCCTTTATGGAATTAATATCATCAATAAGTCCCTCAAATGCAATCTTAGTCTCTCTTATTCCCAATAGGTTATTTCTTAAGTTTTGACTTAATACATCTGGATCCCCTTTTATAATGTGGTACTTTTCCATTACCTCATCTTTGCTTAATGAAAACACTAGGCTTCCATCATTAATATAGGTGATATAATCAGCTATCTTTTCCAAGTCAGTTGTAATATGAGTGGAAAAAAATATTGAAACATTTTCATCCTGTATGATGCTGTAGAGGATATCCAAAATTTCTCTCCTAAAAATCGGATCTAGTCCACTGGTGGGTTCATCCATAATTATTAATTCTGCATTATGACTTAAGGCCAGGGCAAGGGAATATTTCATTTTCATACCTTTAGAAAGTTTTTTTATTTTTAAATCAGGATTGAGATCAAATTTTTTCATATAGTCATTAAATATTTCACTATCCCATTTTGAATAAAAAGGTTCAACTATTGATCTCATTTGCCTCATGGTCATATCTTCATAAAAATGTGACTCATCGTATACAAATCCTATTCTATCTTTTATTTCCTTCTCATGTTGGATATGGTCAAGGCCAAACACCTTTATACTCCCACTATCTTTTTTTAATAAATTCATAATAAGTTTTATTGTAGTGGTTTTTCCCGACCCATTTGGACCAATAAATCCCATTATGTATCCTTTATCTAACTTGAAGGATATATCTTTAATTTCAAATCCTTCCTTGTACTTTTTACTTAAATTTTTTATCTCTAGCATGTTAATCCTCCCTGTAAAGAATAGTCAACATCTCTATTATTTCTTTGTAATCTAATCCTAGTGACTTACTTTCCATTACCACTAGATTTAGTAGGTCTTCAATCATCTTAAGTTTTTGTTCCTTAACTAGTTCTATGTTTTGAATGGCAACAAAGGTTCCTTTCCCTTGGATTGTTTCGAGAAAACCATCCTTTTCCAATTCATCATAAGCCCTTTTTGTGGTTATAACTGAAATGTGAAGATCTTTGGCTAAAGCCCTAATGGAGGGTAGTGCTTCTCCTTGGTCTAAGTCTCCCTTAAGAATGCTTGTTTTGACTTGATTATATATTTGAGTGTAAATCGGGTCTTCTGAGCTATTTGATATTAGTATTCTCATATGATCAAACCATCCTTACTGTATATATTGTTTATACTGTATATATTATATATGTACAGTATAAACCTAAAATATTAACCTGTCAATAAAATTATATTGCTTTTTTCTCTTGTTGATTGTAAACTATTGTTATAAGGTTTCAGGTTAACATTGGAGGGCATATGAAATTATCAATTAAAGAACTTGTATACGTTTCACTATTTTCTGCATTAACTGGTATTGGTGCTTTTATCCAAATTCCATTAGGTCCTGTACCCATAACTCTACAAACACTATTTGTTCTGCTTAGTGGTTTTTTACTTGGACCAAAACTTGCTATTCTATCTCAACTAACCTATGTACTTCTTGGTTTAGTTGGTCTACCAATATTCTCAGGTATGACAGGAGGTATACAGTCAGTCCTTAAACCAAGTTTTGGATTTATAATAAGCTTCCTTGTAGCATCATACATCGTTGGATTATTATGTAAGGATGGTAAAAGAAGTATGTACAGCTACATTATTGCTGGAATAATTGGTACTTCAGTTATGTATATTATAGGTATACCATACATGGCATTTATACTGAATGTGGTTATGAAAAGTGGATTAAGCTTTATAAGAATCCTTGAAATAGGACTGTTTTTATTCATTCCAGGAGATATCATAAAACTTATAATTGCATCCTCCATAGGGTATAGATTGAATAGAATTAAAAATTATGATTAAAAAAGACTATTACATCTTTTTTGTAATAGTCTTATATATATCTATCTTTTTTCCGTATAGAAACCTCACCAGAAAGAACAGGTTCTAACCCATCTTCAAAACGAACCATCAACTCTCCATTGTGATTGATACTTATAGCTCTACCTTCTCTGGTCATATGACCTTGTACAACTAGTATATCTTCCCCAATTACTGCAGAGTTATCTCTACAAATATCAAGAGCAGTTTCAAAATCACCAGTAGTTTCAAATGGAATATAAAGCTCATCTAAATGATTTAATAGTATACTAAACAGGTGTTTTCTATCAATTTGTTCTCCTGTTTCAATCTTTAATGAAGTTGCTTTCTCCCTTAGATCCTCAGGGATATCATCATAGTTATGATTCACATTAATCCCTATACCTAAAACTATGTGATTTATTATTCCCAGCTCACAGTTCATCTCCGTTAGGATACCTGCTACCTTTTTCCCCTTTACCAATATGTCATTAGGCCATTTAATCGTTGAATCTATTCCTATTTCCTCAAATGCTTGAAAAACTGCAGCTGCAGCTAATAAGGTTAACTTAGCAACCTTATCAGGTTCAGTTTTTGGCTTTACAATAATTGAAGTGTAGATTCCCTTAGTCATTTTAGAATTCCAGGATCTCCCTAATCTTCCTCTACCTGATGTTTGCTCTTCAGAAACCACTACAGTACCTTCTTCAACCTTGGGAGCTAGCTCCTTGGCCTTCTTATTAGTAGAATCAATGGTCTTATAATGATATATGGACCTGCCAATTATTTTCGTCTCCAATTCGTCTTTTATTTCATCGTAATTTATTATATCAGGGCTTGATATTAATCTGTAGCCTTTGTTTGTTACAGATTCGATTTCATACCCATCTGACATTAATGAATGAATGTGCTTCCAAATAGCTGTTCTACTTAACCCAAATTCCTTAGCTAGTTTACCCCCAGATACAAAATCATCAGTTTCCTGCAATTTGAATAGAATTTGATGTTTCATTTTTATTCACCTCATCTAATAAATAGAAGGGTCTTGTTACGACCCCTCCTCATTTAAATCATTTCTTTCAATTTCCCAGTAATTTTGTATTCTGTACTTCGTAGGGATGGGATGTCTTTCTTTCCTAAAAGCATCATAATTATTTTTATCTTATATATTGTACTCTCCAGGTATTCCTTTGCATTAGGATACCCTCCATGAATCAGATAAGCTAGCAATTCACCACTTATTCCAGCAATTTCTGCTCCTAAAACAAGAGATTTTATTACATCCATGCTAGTCCTTAATCCGCCACTGGCAACAATCCTCAAATCATCTTTCATATCCTTAAGTTGTAGCAAGGCTAATCCAGTTGGAATTCCCCATGAGTAAAGTTCAGTAAAGTCCAGTTCATGGTTCCTAAGATTCTCTATTTCAACAAAATTAGTACCACCATATCCTGAAACATCAATATATCTAACTCCAACATTGTATAATCTCTGTGCAACATCTTTGGAAATCCCAAAACCTACTTCTTTAACTATAAGTGGTTTATCAATTTCCTTAACTATTGATTCGATATTACTAAGAATACCCTTGAACTCTCTATCTCCTTCTTCCATGACAAGTTCTTGAGCTAAATTTAAATGAATTTGTATAGCATCTGCCTCTATCATCTCAATAGCTTTTCTTGCATCCTCTACTGATGCAAATCCATTTAAGTTACTTATTACTATTCCATCAGAACCAATAATTTCTCTAACGATTTTAAAGGATTCCATACTATCTTCATCATCAAGAGCAATAGTCTGTGATCCCACAGCCATTGGAATGTTTAGCTCCTTAGCCAGAGTAGCCAGGTCTTTATTTATCTCTTGGGTGAATACAGATCCTCCAGTCATTGCATTTATTAATATGGGATAGTTTACCTTTTTCCCAAGAAAGGAAATACTAGTATCAATTTCATCAAAGTTTAATTCAGGCAAAGCATTATGGGGAAGATAAATATCTCCAAACAGAGTATCCCCCTTAAATGAAGTCTTCAAATAATTCTCTATATGTTCCTTTTTTCTAACTCTTCTCATTACTCCACCTCTTTTTGAAATTTTGTGAATCTATTGATTCACTAAGTAATCTCCAAACATCTTCTCCATTAAGGTGTCTGTTTCTTCTTGGTTATGGATGAAATAACTAACTAATCCTATATACTCGCCCTTCCCAGGAACTGTAGCAGTTTCCATTGACTCCACATCAATTTTATTGGCACTTATACCAGCTCTTAACATGAAGGTAATAGGAATATTAGTCTCTACATTATCAAAATAAGTTTCAATAATTTTTGGTAGTTTCAATAGATTTTTAGGTGTTATGGTTTGTTTAACCAGTTCCTTTAAAAAATACTGTTGGGTTCTAATTCTACCGATATCTCCATCTGGATATCCTACAGTCATATCATTGTTATGTCTAAATCTTATAAAATCATGAGCGTTTTTACCATCTAAGGTCTGCTCCCCTTTTTTAATATTTATATTCAGTGGAGGATCTGCAGTAGGATCACTGTATATCATAGTAAATGGAACTTCAACTGTTACTCCACCTATTGCATTCACTAAATCTTGAACAATTTGATAATCAACCTTGACATAATATTCAAGATCAATTCCCAGTAAATGTCTGACTGATTTAATAGTTTCCTCTACCCCTCCATAAGCGTGGGCTGCATTTATCTTGTCCATGTTTCCTTTTACTAGGGTCCTTGTATCCCTAGGTATAGAAACTACTGTAATCTTACCAGTTTCAATATTTAATTTTGTAAGCATCATGGTATCTGTTCTAGTTCCTTTTGACTTTGCTACATCTTTGGCGTCAACACCCATCATCAGGAAAACTATTTCGTTTTTATCTTTTGTTTCACTAGGTTCTTCAACATCTGTTGGCTCTCCAGTTACTTCAGTTGGATCTGTAGCCACAACAGGTTTCTCATCAAAGAAAGTATCTCCTGCAAGCATATAAAACAGTCCGAAAATAACCAAAGATGCTAAAAAAACAGTTAAAAATTGTTTTTTCATAAAACACCTCATTAAATTTGTACTATATTTAATAATACTATAAAATGTCAACAATTACAATTATTTAGTGGTTTACGATAGTATTACAATTTAGAGACAAAATAGTTAATGCTACCCTTTAAAAAGGATAGCATTAAAATCAACTTATATTTGATCTTCAACAATATCAAGCAATATAGCTTTTTTAATTTCTCTTTTCCTATCTTCACCTTGAAGATGCTCGATAATTTTAAGAGCAAAGTAAACAGTAGTTGCTGGTCCTCTGGATGTAATTATATTCCCATCCTTCACTACAATATCTTCCTTTAATTTACTTGCACCTAATTGAGAACCAAATCCAGGATAACAAGTTGCAGACTTATTGAATAAAATTCCTGCTTTACCTAATACTATAGGTCCAGCACAAATAGCAGCAATCAATTTATTTTGTTTGTAGAATTCTTGTACTAACTCAATCACTGTAGAATTATCTCTTAAAGCTGTTGCTCCACCCATACCTCCAGGTATTATAATACCACGATAATTACTAACATCCCTCAATTCATCCATGGTTAAGTCCGCCATAACTTTTATTCCATGGGACCCTTGAATTAATTTATCATCTGTGATTGAAACCATCACAACTTCTAGACCAGATCTTCTAAGATAATCAACCACTGTCAAAGCTTCAACTTCTTCAAAACCTTTAGCTAACATCACTAATAGCTTACTCATATCCAACACCTCGAAATTAAAATTGTCTTACTCAGTCATCAATCTCTTTTCGCCTTCTAGCAGTTTTAGTGGGGCAATATCCTGGGAAAATTCCAAAGTACCCATGAATTCACCTTTCTCATCTCTAACTGCAAAATATTGTATAAGGATAAACTTATCTCCCATTTGGATCCAAAAACTCTCCGAATCCTTTTTGCCTGATTTAAAATCCTCAACTAACTTCTCAACTACATGGGCACTTTTTGGCGGGTGACAATTTGATACAGTTCTACCAATTATTGCTTTTGTCCTGGCAAAAATTCTATCTTTACCATTGGAAAAATACTTAACAATATCGTCTTTATCCACATAGGTAAAGTCTCCTGGAATGTGATTTAACATAAGTTCTAATTCTTTAGAAGATAGTACGCCAGTCTCGAATTTCACAAATCCACTTTCAGTTATACCTTTTTCTTCTTCTTTCTTTACAACATTAACTCTCTTTAATTCCCACTCCTTTTGGGGCGGTATTAAAGTATAACCAATCTCATCAGAGCCTTCATAAACTTTTATCCATTCATCCTCAGTAAGTGTTTCTAGGCACATTGGAAATAGTATGCTTTCTTCCTTAAAAATCATGTCTGTTATTTGAGTTATTGCAGCTTTTACTTTTGCTTCAACAATATCTTTATCTCCAGCATACTTTATTAATGCTGTTTTAGATTCTTTTATCTTTTCCCTAATCTCATCATCTACTCCCCACATAACCTTAGGTGGGGCTGTTACCCCAGCTTTTTCAAGGAATGGGAATATTAAGTTTTCTTTTCTACTATAATGTTTATCTATATCCCATAATAAGTTTATGGATTCTATAAGCTTAAACCTGTTTTCATCTCCATCAAATTCCATAAAATTTTCAAGATTATCCTTTAGGGAGCCTTCCATAAGTTCAGTCAAAGCCTTGTTCTCTTCCCTCATTGTATAAACTGGATGTCCTGGAATTTCCTCTGCATGATGAATTTCCTCAATTGATCCCTTGAAAACTTCAGCATGAACATCACATAAGTACTGAATTTCTTCTATGGGTAACCCGTCTTTTACTAGCTGTACTTCCATTCTTGAAATTTCAAGAGGAGAAACACCAGCTATTACATCTGCAAATTTTTCCTTAACTTCCTCAACACTCTTCCCTGCATGTAACTCCATAATAACTTCCTTTAACTTATCTTGCCTTTCACCATCTGTCATATTCTTTCTGTTATTTATTAATTCACTCATCTTATCCCTCCTAAATATACTCAGTATATTATACCCTAATTCATAGTAAAATAGTCAGATTTAAAATATTTTTTATAAAGAGTCTTCTTACTAAGAAAGACAAAAAAGATACCCTGTTAAAACAAGGTATCTTCTTGTTTAATATTTACTTGTATTCTCTAAGTGTCCTTACAGCTTCTTTAATATATCCATCAGCTTTTGCTAATATTCCATCATCAATAATCTTATTATTTGCTTTTAAATCCTCTAGATATAAATAAGTCATTGCTGATGTTACATAACCATCTGAAAGGATAGTTTTCTCGTATGATTCTAATACGTTATCAAATATCACCTTATTATCATATGCAGCAATAGGAGTATTTGGGAGTCCTTTAAAATAAGCTGTTAACTTGTTTTCATATAGAACAATCAATTCCTCTTGTCTTTCACCAGATATATACCTATTTAGATAGTTTTCTGTTTTCAATATCCTATCTGCCAAACCATCAAAATCAAGATTTAAGGAACCATCCATAAATGGTGGATTTTCAGAATCTATGGATCGAATTGCTAAATACTCCTTCCACTCATCAGTTATCTTAGGATCATAGGCTCTTAAACTCTGATAGTCTATTATAGTCTCAAAAGTTCCTTCAAGAATCATTAATTTGTAATGATTAGCAAATAAGTCTTCAACAAAGTCCTTAAGCTCAGTATTTTTGATTTCTTCGACACGTTCCTTTGGGAACATAGATGAAGGTTTAGCTGCAAAATCCTTGACTATCTCCTCAAGTTCACCTTCACTGTTTAAGGTCCATAATTCGTTATTCATTTTTTCTATATCCCTTATTAATGCCATTTCCAACTGAGAAATCATCTTGTTTCCTTCCAGTTGTCCAAGAACAGGTAGATTTTCATCAATAAATAGTTTTAGATCTTTTGCAGACGCCTTATCATCTTCAACCAAAACCCTAAAGTCTTCCATGATTTTTGCTTTTTCATCCTCTTCCACTTCTTCAGCAGGTTGTGTTACTGGAGGTGTAACAGGGTCTTCTTCCACAACTTCTGATTCCTTCTTGCAAGCTGAGATGCTTAGTGCCAAAACCAACACTATTATTAAATATATTAATTTATTCTTTTTCAAAACAATCCCTCCCTACATTTATACTATCATTTTGTTTATACCCATATTAAAAGACCTCAATATATAGAAGTCTTTACAGTTTGATTACAATATTGAGTTTTGGCCCTGGTAAATATCTTTCTCCTTCATTACACTGTCAATCTGGGCTAATACTGATAATTTATCACCACTCCATTTTGGCTCTACTAATAGATTTTTATCAGCATCTCCTGTTATCCTATGGATAATAAAATCCTTTGGTAAATACATTAAGCCTTCAGTAACAATTTCAACATACTCATCCTTACTTAAAATTCTAAATGGATTCCTTTCAAAATATTTATAAAGGTCAGTATCTCTTTGAATATACAAGGAGTGAAGCTTTATACCCCAAGTCATAGTATTACCTACATACTTTATTGACTGGATTATCTCTTCCTTTGTCTCATATGGAAGTCCAATTATTAGATGTGTAACTATTCTAATGTTTTCAATCTTTAAATTAGAAATTGCCTTATCATATATTTCTAGTGGATATCCTCGTCTAATAAACCTTGATGTTTTATCATGAATTGATTGTAATCCAAGTTCAACCCACAAAAATGTTCTTTTATTCAATTCCGATAAATATTTCATTACTTCCTCATCCAAACAATCTGGTCTAGTGGCTATAGCCAATCCAACTACTCCTGGTATTTCAAGAGCTTCTTCATAAAGACTCTTTAGTTTTTCAATGGGAGCATAGGTGTTAGTAAAGTTTTGAAAATATACAATGAATTTATCTGTTTTCCACTTCTTTTTAATAATACTGATTTGCTCTGAAGCTTGGTCTTTAATTGTTCCTCTTTCAGATGTAAATTCTCCTGCACCTTTTTCTCCACAAAAGATACATCCTCCAAAGCCAACTTTTCCGTCCCTATTTGGACAGCTAAATCCTCCATCTATAGATATTTTAGCCACTTTTTCTCCAAAAACTCTTTTTAACTCAGCATTAAGAGTGTTGTATCTTTTTCCATCCAAATCTATCACTATCCTTATTCTACAATACTTATAATTGCACCAATCATTTTTTCCAATAATTCCTTACAATCAGGATAATACTTATCAGTATCTATTTCGTAATTGTATAGTGAATAGATGCCTGTAAAACCTTTTTGATATAATTCCTCATATCCAGCTCCTAAACTCCCAAATACTCCAACCATGGGTACATGGTTTCTTTTAGCAAGTTCTGCTAGCTTCATCATTCCCTTATGAAGTTTTATGTTACTCCTTAAAACCTCCATACCAGTAAGTACAAGGTCTGCTTCTCTTATGTCATCTTCAATATTTGTTAAGTTTAAGAAAGCTTCTACAACTCCAATTATTTCTCCCTTTAAGAAGGCATATACTCCAGCTCCAACCCCACCACCTGCTCCAGTACCCCTTAAAGCTTCCACATCCACGCCTGTGAACTTTTCTATCTCCATTGCATAGTTTCTTAATCCCCTATCTAAGGATTGTATCATTAATGAGTTAGCTCCCTTTGTAGCTCCATATCCATATGCAATTCCTCTGACTCCTGAATACATGTTTATATAATCTGTTACTATGTGAAAGGTAGAGTCCCTTACATCTTTACTTACCATAGAGTCATCTATTTCTCTTATGGAATATAGACCCTTCCCTGATGAGGGAACCGTATTGCCATCTTTATCTAAAAATCTATACCCCAAGGCGCTTAAAATACCTATCCCTCCATCATTGGTAGCACTTCCGTAAGTAAATATATAGAAATCCCTTATGCCTTTATCCATAGCATCCTTAATAAGCAGTCCAGTCCCATATGTGCTAGTTAATAATGGATTCTTTTCATTTTCCCCCATTAATTTAAGTCCTGATGCCTCTCTTATGTCAATAAGAGCAGATTCATTGTTTAAAACTCCATACTTTGCTTTTATCTCTCTAAAATATGGATCAACAGTATCTATATTAAGTATCTCACCACCAAAATATTTACATTGTGTTAAGGGATCGTAACCCCTTGTAAGTGGATACTTTCTTATACTTGCATCTTCAATAATATTAAGTACACCTTTTTCCATAGTATTTGTCATTTCAATGGGATCCAAAGTTCCTCTTATTCCACTAGGTAAAATTACAACCTTCATATTATTCCCTACTTTCTTTATGTTTCTAGGTGAATTTTTACCCTAAAATGAAATTTTTACTCTAAAATGAAATTTTTACTCTAAAATAAATAGCAGGTCTTCTCGACCTGCTAAAGTTACTACTTAAAGGATTCTATAAATTTAACACCAAACTCCCTGCACTCTTCCTTGGCCTCTTCAGTAGGATTCCAAAGAGCTTTTATGCCATCCTGTACAATTTCAAAACCAGCTTCTTCTAATTTCTCTTGTAGTATCTTAACTGATTCACCGCTCCATCCATATGATCCAAAGGATGCTGCCTTCTTGTTCTTAAAATCCAATCCTCTTATCATATCCATTATTCCACCAGTTGCATGTTGTATACTCTTATTCACTGTAGAAGAACCAAATAATACACCTTTTGCCTTGAATATTTCTGTTATTATATCGTTCTTATCAGTGATAGCTGCATTGTATAATTTAACCACAACTTCTGGATCAGCTTTTCTTATTCCTTCGGCAATAGCTTCTCCCATTCGTCTTGTTCCATGCCACATGGAGTCATATATAATTGTAATTTGATTTTCTTGATAATTGTTTGCCCATTCCAAATACTTAAGAACTATTTGAGCTGGATCATCTCTCCATATTATACCATGGGATGTTGCAATCATACTTAGTGGTAGGTTAAATCCTAAAATCTCATTTATCTTCATTGTTACTAGTTTGCTAAAAGGAGTCAGTATGTTTGCATAATATTTAATTGCCTCATTCCATAATTCACATTGGTCCACCTTGTCATTATACATAAACTCTGATGCGTAATGTTGACCAAAGGCATCATTACTGAATAGTATATTGTCACCACTCATGTATGTCATCATAGAATCTGGCCAATGAAGCATCCTAGCTTCGACAAATGTTAAAGTAGACTCTCCTATATCCAGAGTATCCCCAGTTTTAACTTCTACAAAGTTCCAATCCTCATGGTAATGACCTTCCAGTATCTTCCTTCCATTCTTGGTACAATAAACTGGTGTATTAGGGATTTCCTTAAGTAATAAAGGTAGTGTACCACTGTGGTCAACTTCACCATGTTGTGCAATTATATAGTCGATCTCATTTAGGTCAATAATCTTTTTTAAATTTGCTATATACTCATTTGCGTATGGTTCCCACACAGTATCGATAAGTACAGTTTTTTCATCTCTTATAAGATATGAATTATAAGATGTTCCTTTATCAGTTGAGTACTCATCACCATGGAATCTCCTTAATTCCCAGTCAATCTTTCCTACCCATGTTACCTTGTCCGTCATTTTAAAGCTCATTTAAAACCCTCCTTTATTTTTTATGTTATTCTTCCCATAATTTGGGTAAGATTAAAACCAGTATAATTAATTGAGGTGATATTATGAAGTCCATAGATATTATGGTTGAAGAACACCAAAATATCAGACGTATGCTAAATGTTATTAGAGAAGTATCTTACAGGGTGATGACTAAAGGTGAATACGAAGTTGAAGATTTTTATCTAGCCATTGATTTTGTAAGAAATTATGCCGATAAACTTCATCATGGAAAAGAAGAGGATATCCTCTTTGAAGCCATGAACAAGCAAATCGAAAAACTAGCTAAATCAGGTGCAATAACAGGTATGTATATAGAACATGATCAAGGCAGATTATTCATTGCGAATCTTGAAAATGGTCTTAATAATTTTAAGGAAGGCAATGATAAAGCCCGCCTGGATATTATTGCAAATGCTATAGCATATGCAGATCTGTTAAATAGACATATTGAAAAAGAAAATACTGCCCTTTACAAATTTGCAGAAAATATGCTACCTGATGAAATCAAGGAATCCATTGATTTAGATTGCCATAAGATTGAATTAGAAGCAACTAATAATGGTATCCAAGCAAGGCACTTAAATATATTAAAGATATTAGAAGATAAGTATCTTGTATAGTCTTAAAGCCTAGAAATAGGCTTTATTCTATTTCTTTTAACCCCTCTTCATTGAGAATATGAATTTGCCTGTGACCTTTCAATTTTATAAATCCATTTTCCTGAAAATAAGTTAACTTTCTACTTAATGTCTCCTGACTCATTCCTAATAATGATGCCCAGTCACCTTTGGTCATTACTAAGTTAACTATCCCACCATCTTGAAGATCTAAAATACTCTTTGCTATTCTTCTCTCCACAGAACTTAGGCTAATGTCTTCTACCAGAGTTTCGGCTTTTTCAAGTCTTTTGCTTAACTCCTCTAAAATTTTAAATGATATGGAAGGATACCTCCCCATTAAAGATTTGATATCCTTGCCATCTATCTTACACATTATTGTGTTTTCAGTTGCAATCGCACTATCTGTTGAAGCTTTATCATTAAAAAGGGTTAGCTCACCCATAAACTGTCCAGGACCTAAGACCCTTAAAATTTGTTCTTTCCCCGCTTCATTTGTCCTTGTTATTTTAACCCTGCCCTTATGAATTACATAAAGACTATCTGTTCTTTCTCCAGCCCAATAGATAATTTCACCTTTAGAAACAATTTTTTCATTTGTAATTAAGGCAATTTCAATCATTTCATCCTTTGAAAGATTGCTAAATATAGGAACTAGTTCTATACAGTTTCTACCATCTCTTTGGTGACAATTGCAATTCATATAATTTCTCCTTAATTCATAACTTTTCTTTTACTAAAACCTTTATCTCCATATCCCAATAATCTTACTGCATTTATAATCACTAAAAGTACACTCAATTCATGTACCAACATTCCAAAGGATAAATTTACAGTTTTAACCAAAACTCCTAATAATAATAGGGCAGCTACGCCAATTGCAAAGTATATGTTTTGTTTCATATTTCTAACTGTTGCTCTACTAAGTCCAATTGCATGGGATAGTCTTTTGATTTCCTCTGACATCAGTACAACATCTGCAGTTTCCATTGCAACATCTTTGCCAGCTCCACCAATGGCTATACCAAGTTCTGCCGAAGCAAGTGCTGGTGCATCGTTTACTCCATCACCTACCATTGCAGTGGCTCCATACTTCTCTTGCAAAGTTATTACTGCCTTTACCTTATCTTCTGGCATTAGTTCAGAATACCATTCGTCGATACCTAATTCATTGGATATAGCCTTAGCGGCTCTTTCATTATCTCCAGTTAGCATAACTACTTTTTCAATTCCTAATGATTTTAGATTTTTAATTAAATCCTTGGCATCTTCTCTTACAATATCAGCTATTGCTATAATACCCATTACATTCATATTTAATCCTATTAATATGGCAGTTTGCCCTATGTCTTCTTCCTCTTGTAGTATACTTTCATAGGTATCTAGTTTGTACCCATTATCTAATAATAATCTTCTATTTCCTATTAGGTATTCTTTTCCTTCAATTTTAGCTTTTATACCCTGACCAGTAATTATCTGAGCATCTTCTAAACTACCTTGAATTTCACCTAATTCTTCCTTAGCATAATTAATTATTGCCCTTCCTAAAGGGTGTTCAGAATAAGATTCAGCTAATGCAGTTACTCTTAATAGTTCATCTTTCTCAATACCAAAGGCTAAAACGTCTGTAACCATTGGTTTCCCAAGTGTAAGAGTGCCAGTCTTGTCAAAAGCAAGTACCTTAATCTTTCCAAGCTTTTCCATTATTTCTCCACCCTTAACCAAGACTCCATGTTTGGCTCCATTTCCGATACCAGCAACAATGGATACAGGTGTTGATATTACTAAGGCACCAGGACAAGCTATAACCAATAAGGTCAATGATAGAACTATATCTCTTGTTACTAGATAAAGTAAAGTTGCTAAAACGATAATTCCTGGAGTATAGTATCTTGAGAACTTCTCTAAAAACTTCTGAGTCTTTGCTTTCTTATCCTGGGCTTCTTCCACCATTTCTAATATCCTGGCAAAAGTTGTATCATCTCCAACTCTATCTGCACGTACCTTTAGATACCCAGATTCAACTATGGTTCCAGAAAACACACCATCTTCTACTGACCTATTAACAGGTAGGGATTCTCCTGTTATGGCTGCTTGATTAATATATGCATTCCCTTCAATAATAACTCCATCTACTGAAATCTTTTCTCCAGGCTTAATTAAAACAATTTCACCCTCAAGGACATCTTCTGGATCAACCTCTATTTCTTGACCCTCTCTAATTACCCTTGCAGTATCTGGGGCTAAATCAAGTAATGCCCTTATTGATGATCTAGTTTTTTCAATCGTTCTTGATTCTAAATAGTCCCCTAACATAAAAAGAAAGGTAACAGCTGCTGCTTCCCAATACTCTCCAATAAACAAGGCTCCAGTAACTGCTATTGTAACCAAGGCATCAATTCCAACTATCTTGTATTTCAGTGCTTCAAAAGCATTCTTAAATATGGGAATACCAGCCACTAGAGTTGTTCCAAGCATAAATGCTATAGTAATGGGAGCATATCCTTGAAGTTCCTTTAATATGAAAGATATTACCACCAATACTGATGCAATTATTACTCTATTTTTTTTACTTAGTTTTGTCATGGTACTCCCTCTCTTTCTACTTTTCTTTTAATACTTCAAAACCTAACTTAGCAATTCTGTTCTTAATTGTTTCTGAATCTACAACATTTTCATCATACTCAAGTTTAATCTTCGATGTATTGAAGAACACTTCGTATTCCAATACCCCTTCTGTTTTCTTAAGCATTCCTTCAAGTTTCATTGTACATGATGGACATGTTAAGGTATCTAATTGATATGTTTTTTTCATTTTAATCACTCCTCATCTCTATCTCTTAATCTTATACTAACTTAATTCTTAATATGATTCTTTGACCTAGGTCAAAATTTTGAATTTAATTACTATTATAATAATCTCTTATACTATTGATGAATCCATCAACATCTTCCTTATTTGTATCAAAGGACATAACTAATCTAATTAAGCCTTCTCTTTCATCTATCACATAGAATCCAAATCTTTTCAGTAAATGGTCAATTAAATCCTGTTCCATATAGGCAAAAATCATATTTGTTTTAAAATCTGATTTTAACTTAATCTTGTCAAATTCCATCAATTTTTCAACCATGTATCTTCCCATACTATTGGCATTAACAGCATTTATCTTCCATACATCTTCATCTAGAAAAGCTAAAAACTGAGCTGATACAAACCTCATCTTTGACAACAACTGCATTCCTTGTTTTCTATAAAACTTATAGCGGGAAGAGATCTCATTATTTAGAACAACAATAGCCTCACCCATCATCATTCCATTTTTTGTTCCACCAAAGGAAAGAATATCAACCCCAGTATCAGTAACCATTTCTTTGAAAGAGGTATCAAGAGCAACTACAGCATTGGAAATTCGTGCCCCATCCATATGAAGATACATATTATTTTCATGGGCAAAATCAGCAATATCCTTTATTTCATCTAAGGAATATAAGGTTCCCAGTTCAGTTGTTTGAGATATGGAAATTACCTTTGGCTGTGATGCATGTTCATCCCCAACCACTGATAGCAGAGGCTTTATATCATCAATTGATACTTTCCCGTCCCTATTAGGTACATGAATAATCTTACTTCCACTTATCTTTTCCAGTGCACCGCATTCATCTACATTAATATGGGCAGTATCCGCACTAACAACTCCTTCAAAAGATCTTAGTAATCCACTAAGTCCTATAACATTTGCTGCAGTTCCAGTTGTAACAAAATACACATCCACATCTTTCCCAAATGAATCTCGCATCTTTTCTATTGCTATTTTTGTTGTAGTATCAGCTCCATAGGGATAATCGTGTTCAAAATTTGCTTCTAACATAGCTTTAAGTACTTTTTCATGAACCCCTGATGTATTATCACTTTTAAACGTTTTCATTATAAATCACTCCTTATTCTATTTAATATTTTTGAATATTATAACCTACTTAAGTATACACTAATATGATATAATCGAATCATCAAAAATTTGAGGTGGTATCATGTCAAACTATCTAGTTATTGCAATTTTAGGGTATCTATTTGGCTGTCTTCAGTTTGCCTACTTTATAGGGAAATTATACACTAAAAAAGACATTAGATCCTTGGGTCATGGAAATGCTGGCGCATCTAATGTAGTAGTTTCTATTGGATGGAAACAAGGATTATTAGTGGCTCTACTGGACATACTAAAAGCTGTAGTATCAGTGCTACTAATAAGATATCTATACCCAGAGTTAGTTCAAGAAAGCTATTTTCCACTTTTTTTAAATGGAATCTTTGTTGTAATTGGTCATACCTTTCCCTTCTTTCTTAATTTTAAAGGGGGTAAGGGCACGGCATCAACAGTAGGTATGCTTTTGGCTATAAATCTAAACCTTGGATTATTATCTATATTAATTGTTTTTTTAACCACAGTAATATCAGACTATATAGCAATTGGCGCACTGGCACTTTGGGTTTATATATTAATCCTTCCTCTTTTTCTTAACTTGGATTCAAATACTATTATTCTAAATATTATTATGGCTATTGTAATTTTAATTAAACACATCCCAAATATTAAGCGAATAAAAATAAAAGAAGAAAAAGGCTTAAGAAAAGCCCTTAAAAAGAAATAAGCTAACCAAATTAAACTGGTTAGCTTATAATTATCTTTTCTTCTTACTTTTCTTTTCACTTGCTCTTTCTACTTTTACTTTTTGTCCTTTAATTTTCTTACCCTTTAGTCCTTCAATAACATGCTCTGCATAGTCACTCTGAATTTCCATAAAAGTAAATTTATCATATACATCAATATTTCCAATTAATTTTTTACTAAGTCCTGTTTCCTGGAAAATAGCTGATAATAAATGTCTTGGACTAAAGCCATGCTCTTTACCTAAGTTTACATGTAATCTGGTAGTTGTAGTACTTCCTTTTAATTTCTTACCAGAATCAACCATATCAAGTTCTTCATGATTTTCAAATAGTTTGTTGTCTTGAATATACATCTTTAAAAGTGCAGCTGCAATATCAAAACTATTGTAATCTTCCTGCAGAAGAGCATCTATTATGTTTGAATACTTGTTTAATTCTTCTGATTCCATTTCTGCCTTTATCTTTGTCGAAATATTCTCAGTATGCTGTGCCTGGATATCCTGTAGTGTAGGTAGATCTTTTCTTTCTATCTTGGTATTGGTATATCTTTGAACATCTTTTAGTTTGTATATCTCTCTACCTGATACAAAACTGTAAGCTTTACCTTCTCTACCAGCTCTAGCGGTTCTTCCAATTCTATGCACATAATATTCTTCGTCCTGTGGCATATCATAGTTAATAACCATATCGATATCATCAACATCTAATCCCCTGGCAGCAACATCAGTAGCCACTAAAATATCAATAGTTCCTTTTCTGAACTTACCCATTACAGTATCTCTTTGACTTTGTTTTAAGTCTCCATGTAAACCATCTGAAGAGTATCCTCTAGCCTGTAAATCACTTGTAAGTTCATCAACCTTCTTCTTAGTGTTACAGAATACTATGGTAAGTTTTGGGTTGTGAATATCGATTAATCTAGATAAAATCTCTGTTTTCATATGAGACTTTAACTCAAAGTATACTTGTTCAACTTTAGGCACTGTTAGTTCCTTATGAACAACTTTGATGAATTCTGGATTAGTTTGGTATTTAGAAGCAAACCTTCTAATTTCTGGAGGCATTGTAGCCGAGAAAAATATTGTCTGTCTTTCTTCTGAAAGAGTATTCATTACTAACTCAATATCATCCCTAAATCCCATGTCAAACATTTCATCTGCTTCATCAAGCACCATGAACTTAACATTCCCAGTTTTTAAAGTTCTTCTATTTATATGATCAATTACTCTACCTGGTGTTCCTACTACTATTTGAACGCCTTTTTTCAAGGCTTTAATTTGTCTATCTATTGGTTGGCCACCATAAATAGGTACAACACTTAAGCCTTTCATATACTTTCCAAGCCTGCTTATCTCTTCAGATACCTGAATTGATAGCTCTCTTGTAGGGCAAAGGATTAATGCTTGAACAGTCTTATCTTGTGGATTACACATCTCCAATAGAGGTATTCCAAAAGCCGCCGTTTTTCCTGTACCGGTTTGTGCTTGTCCGATTATATCTTTTCCCTCTAGCAATATAGGGATTGCCTGCGTCTGTATTGGAGATGCTTCTTCAAAGCCCATATCCTTTACAGCTCTCTTTATGCCTTCTGATAATTGCATTTCTTCAAATCTAAGTTTTTCCATTAAAAAAAAATTCCTCCTCGTTATTAACCTATTAAGTATATATGACTATTGTCCAAATAGCAACCAAAATTTTATTCTTTTGCATATATATAACTCTTTTTGTGTAATTTTAATAGACTTAAATCCATATATTAGATATAATCATGTGAGAAAAATGAAAAAAGGAGTAAAAAATGAGTATTTTAAATGTAAGTAATTTAAATCATGGATTTGGTGATAGAGAAATATTAAAAAATGTCAACTTTAGACTGCTAAAAGGAGAGCATGTTGGACTAATTGGGGCAAATGGTGAAGGTAAATCATCATTTATGAACATAATAACTGGAAAATTAGAACCAGATGAAGGTCAAGTTGAATGGTCAAAAAGGGTTAGGGTTGGATATCTTGATCAACATGCATCCTTGGAAAAGGGCATGACTATTCGTGATGTATTAAGAACAGCTTTTAAATACCTCTTTGATTTAGAAGGGGAAATGCAGGAAATGTATCTAAAAATGGGTGATGTGGACGAAAGAGAACTTATTCAACTACTAGAAGAAGTAGGTACTATTCAGGATATTCTAGACCATAATGATTTCTATGTGATTGATGCAAAAATCGATGAAATAGCTAAAGGATTGGGCCTTGATGAAATTGGACTTGAAAAAGATGTTCATGATTTAAGTGGAGGCCAAAGAACTAAGGTGCTCCTAGCTAAGTTACTCCTTGAAAAGCCAGATATTCTTCTACTTGATGAGCCAACCAACTATCTGGATGAACAACATATTGAATGGCTAAAAAGATATCTTAATTCTTATGAAAATGCCTTTTTACTAATATCACATGATATTTCATTTTTAAATAGTGTAATTAACCTGATTTATCATATAGAAGATAAAGAATTAAGCAGGTATGTGGGAGATTATGATAATTTTCAAAAGGTATATGAGGCAAAAAAATCTCAACTGGAAGCAGCTTATAATAGACAACAGCAGGAAATAGCTGATCTGGAAGATTTCGTAAGAAGAAACAAGGCTAGAGTTGCCACGAGAAATATGGCTATGTCCAGACAAAAGAAACTTGATAAAATGGATGTTATAGAGCTAGCCAGAGAAAAACCAAAGCCACAGTTTAGCTTTAAAGAAGGAAGAACAGCAGGAAAACTAGTATTTAAAACTAATGATTTGGTTATTGGCTATGATGAAGCTTTAACCAAGCCCTTAAACCTAATGCTAGAAAGAGGCCAAAAAATTGCCTTGACCGGTGCAAATGGTTTAGGTAAGACAACTCTACTAAAATCAATCCTTGGACTTATTCCTGCTTTTTCTGGGAGCGTTGAATTAGGTGATAATTTAGAGATTGGTTACTTCGAACAAGAGATGAAGGAGAATAACAATAATTCCTGTATTGAAGAGATATGGCAGGAATTTCCAGGCTGGACTCAGTATGAAGTAAGGGCTGCCTTGGCAAGGTGTGGACTAACAACAAAGCATATAGAGTCAAAGGTTATGGTACTAAGTGGTGGAGAACAAGCTAAGGTAAGACTTTGTAAAATAATGAATAAGAATTCTAATATTCTATTACTTGATGAGCCAACTAACCACTTGGATGTGGATGCAAAAGAAGAGTTGAAAAGAGCTTTAAAAGCTTATAAGGGAGGAATCCTACTTATCTCCCATGAGCCTGAATTCTATAGGGAAGTTGCAACTGAGATATGGAATTGCGAAGGATGGAGCACAAAAATAGTATAAGACAAAATTATGACCCTAGAAAAAAATCTAGGGTCTTTCTATTATTATGGTTGCATGGCTCCAAATAGCACTAGCCAGGCAAGTATTGATTTTGCAACTAAACTAAGGATAATATAAACTCTTTCTCCGTAAATGTAGTCCTTCCATTTCCCAATTTTTTTGTACTGTAGAATCATATTAATAGGGAAGGTATTGAAAGCTACAAAATAAGTTACTACAATAGCCCATACAAACCAAGGAACTGAAGAAAAGTTACCAGTACCAAACATATAGATGAATATAGCAATCCAAGGTGCAATACCTGCTATGGATCCCCAAACAAATGGACCCCAGTCTACTTTTTCCTTCCCTGAGTTAAGTTGTTCCATTACTAGGCCAAATAAATTCATTGAAGCATTTACAAAAAATATTAGAACTAAAGATGCTATATCATATATTCCAAATAATGTAGCTATTAAAACAATCATAATTGATGAACTTATTGCATACTCAAACCATCTGAACTTGTTTATTCCCTTTTGCAGATCCCTATTATATATATCATTGGTAATCTTTGGTAGTGAAATTATTGCATGTGCTAATGCAGATATTATCAAAAACATAGAAACTAATACGCCAAATGGCAATTGAAATAATACCTTTGATTGGACCTCTAATGATCTAGTAGCAGGGTTAAATGCCAAAAAGAACTGTGTAATATCTGGTGTGAACTCACCTATTGTCTGAATAACAGAAGTAGCTAAGAATAGCATTACTATACCTTGAATTAGATGTAGTCCTCCCATAATAATGTTAAATCGTCTTAATTTTGATAGTGTTATACTCTTCATTTTTATCCCCCAATATCTTTTTATTACATATATACCCTTTTTGTGATATTAAACACAGTTTATAAAAATATATATTTCTTTTTGTGATATTTCTATAGAAGCTCTAGAATATAACCAAATATTCTTCATAGCCTTCTTCCATCAATTTATCCTTAGGTATAAATCTTAATGCAGCACCATTTATACAATATCTTAGCCCACCTTTATCCATAGGACCATCTGTGAACACATGCCCCAAGTGGGAATCAGCTAAATTACTTCTAACTTCTGTTCTTATCATTAAATGACTAAAATCCTTTTTCTCTTTAATCATTTCCTTATCTATGGGTTTAGAAAAGCTTGGCCAACCACAGCCAGCATCAAACTTATCAGTAGAAGAAAATAAGGGTTCCCCTGAAACTATATCCACATATATACCCTCTTGAAAATTTTGGTCATATTCATGAGTATGGGGTCTTTCGGTTCCATTTTCTTGCGTTACCTTATAAGATATGTCGCTTAATCTTGCTTTTAACTCATCTTTACTAGGTTTTTTAAAATCTTTATTTACCATAATTACACCTCCGCATTATTGATACCCTAAGATGTTATGGTATAATATTAGTGTGTCTAAATAATTTGCGAGGTGATAAATTTGCGTTGGAGTTTAAAAGAATTATATCCTTCATTTTCAAGTGAAGAATATCAAAATGATTTAGTATCATTTAAGAAACTAATCGAAGAAATCAATGAATGGACAGAAACTAATCTTTCAGAAGTAACTAATGAAAAGGAAAAGCTAGAAAAGTATATCCTTTACTCACAAGAGGCAAATAGATTGGGAGTAAAATTAATGGTTTTTGCAAGCCTTACAAATGCAGTTGACTCATCTAACAATGAGGCTTTGAATTATTTAAATAAGGTTAATGTAATGACAAATGACTTAACAAAACCAAATGTATTATTCCAAAATTTCCTCAAGGAAATCAATGATTTAGATAAAATAATTTCTTCATCAGAACTGCTTGAAGAACATAGATTCTTTGTTGAGTCTACAAAAGAGAGATCCATGTACTTGCTTTCAGAAGTTGAGGAAGTTTTAATTTCTAAGCTTACTACTACAGGCTCTACAGCATGGTCTAATCTTCAAAATAAGATTTCATCTACCCTTCTTGTTGATATTGAAGTAGATGGTGAGAAGAAACAATTACCCCTTCCAGTGGTTAGAAACCTTGCCTATAATAAGGATCCTATCACTAGAAAAACAGCATATGAAGCTGAATTAACAGCCTATAAAAAAATTGAAGAATCTTCAGCTGCTGCTTTAAATGGAATTAAGGGAGAAGTTATAACCCTGGCTAAAATGAGAGGTTTTGAATCTCCTTTACAAGAAGTTTTAGTTAAATCTAGAATGGATAAGGAGACCTTAGATGCAATGCTCATGGCTATGGAAGAGTATTTACCAGTATTCCATAAGTATTTTAAACGCAAGGGTGAAATCCTAGGTCATGAAAATGGTCTTCCCTTCTATGATATGTTTGCTCCTGTAGGAAGTATGGATAAAGAGTTCACTTATGAAGAAGCTATGAATTATATTATTGATAATTTTAGAACATTTAGCGATAAATTAGCTAACTATACCCAAAACGCATTTGACAATGCATGGTTAGATGTTGAACCAAGAGGTGGCAAGAGAGGTGGAGCTTTCTGTTCAAATATCCATCCCATAGGCGAAAGTAGAATAATGTCAAATTTTAATGGAAGTTTCTCTAATATGACTACTTTAGCTCATGAGTTAGGACACGGATACCATGGTTTAAACTTAAGAGATGAATCTATCCTAAACAGTAGGTATCCTATGCCTATTGCAGAGACAGCTTCAATTTTCTGCGAAACAATAGTTGTAAATGCTGCTTTGAATGAAGCTAGTGAGGAGGAAGCATTTGCAATTCTTGAGGAATCACTTTCTGCTGCTGGACAAGTTATAGTCGATATATTTAGTAGGTATTTGTTTGAAACTGAATTGTTTACTAGAAGAGAAGATCATCCACTCTCTGTAGGTGAATTAAAAGAAATTATGATTGAAGCACAAAAGAAAGCTTATGGTGATGGATTAGATCATACTAACCTTCATCCTTATATGTGGGTAAATAAACCACACTATTATTCAGCAGGACTAAACTTCTACAATTTCCCATATGCATTTGGTCTACTATTTGCAAAGGGACTCTATGCTAAATATCTGGAGAATAAAGAAGAGTTCCTGAATAATTATGATGATCTATTAAATGCAACAGGAAAGAATAGCATAAAAGACGTTGCAATGAAGATGGGTGTTGATGTTCATGATCCAGAATTCTTCAGAAGTAGCTTAAGATTAATCGAAAAGGATGTAGAAAAATTTCTTGAAATAAGTAAATAAAAATAAGGTTGGAGAAAATCACTCCAACCTTATTTTTTATTTATCTATCAATTGTTTTTCTCATATCTATCTAGTGCTATAAACATTAATTTTTCAACTAATTCATCATACATGTACCCAGCAGCTGCTGCCATTCTCGGAAATTCACTATATTCTGGCTGTAGTCCAGGTAGTGCATTTACCTCTAAGAAGTAAGGAACACCTTGTTTATCCATTCTTAAGTCAATCCTAGCAAAGTCACGACAACCTAGAACCTTAAATATCTTCTTAGCATAAGCTACAATCTCCTCAGCCTTTTCTTTAGGTATATCAGCAGGTGTTTTTGGTACTATGGCATCTCGTGTCTTAATATCTAAGGTCATTACACCAAGTTTTTTTGTGTCCCTGTGATCGAATATAATTTCTTCTATAGGTAATACTTCCAATTTATCGTTACCCATGATGCCAATTGTAAATTCTCTGCCAACAATGAATTCCTCCACCATAGCAGCTTGTTTGAAGTCACTAATTATCTCACTAACTCTAATTTTAAATGATTCCTCATCAGTAACTATACTATCTTCAGTAATACCCATGCTTGATCCTTCATGTACAGGTTTTAAAATTAAGGGAAAATTTAAATCTTTCCTTAATTTTTCTTCTCCTGTATAAAATACTTGAAATTTCGGAGTTGGTATTCCCTCATAATCGAATATCTTTTTAGCAACATGCTTTTCCAAGCTCAAAACCTGAGAAGATAATCCAGAACCAAGAAAGGGGATACTCATCATCTCTAGAATTGAAACCACATGTGCTTGTTGACTTTTCTTTGTAATCCCTGTAGATAGATTAAATATAATATCCAGATCACTTAACTCTCTAAGTTTAGTAGGTAAATTTATTACTGCAGGTATAAGTGTTGTCTCATGCCCCCTATTTTCCAAGGCATTCTTAATTGACTCCAATGTCACATCCATTTGTATTGATCCATGTGGATTTATTCTATGTTCTAACTCATTATCGACTTCCTTTTCGCTATATAATATTCCTACCTTCATTATTTCTTACCTTCCTTTATAAGTATTCCTCAAAAAACTTAACCCGATTATTTATAGCAAACAACCGGGTTACTTTGATTAAAGTCATTGTAATTTAAAACTACTCTTGATAATTACAATTTATGATATTTTGAAAGTTTCATACTCCCTCTTTATTAACCCTTTTATTGCACAAAACTTAGTTCCTAAAATATTTAAACTATTTTTCTGTATTATTAAATTCGTCTTTGATTGAACTTAATAAATCTTTATCCTTCATTACGTCAACTGCAGTTAATACTAAAGCCCCTATTGTCTTTTTCATACTCTCATATGCATAGGGTGTTAAGGTACAACTGGCAAAATCTCTTGTATGGGCTGCAATACTCCTATCATTAGTTATATCAAAGTATGGGTGAATGGTTGGGCACACATGACTAACATTTCCTGCATCAAGTGATCCATATCCTTCTCTTGGATCTTCAATTTTATCTCTTTCTACTCCAAACTCAACTAATTTATCAACAAATAAATTGTCCATAATTTTATTGGTAACCATATTGTCATAGCTGTTTTCATAGTTTCTGATACTTAAAGTAGCACCTGCAGCTAATGCAGATCCTCTAGCACAGTTCTTAACTCTCTCAACCAACTCATCCAAATAAGTTTTAGTTTGAGCCCTTACATAAAATTGAGCAACTGCTTTTTCTGGAATAATGTTGGCAGCTTCACCACCGTCTGTTATAACACCATGAACTCTAGCATCAGATCTAATCTGTTGTCTAAGCGCATTGATGGTATTGAAAGTATTTATACATGCATCAAGGGCATTTATTCCCTTTTCCGGTGAAGATGCTGCATGTGAGGTTTTACCAGTAAATTCAAACTCTATTGCTTCTAAGGCTAATGACTTTCCACTTCTGTTAAATGAGAAATTAGGATGGGCCATCATTGCAAAATCAACATCATCAAAAGCTCCATTGTTTACATAAGTTACCTTGGCTCCACTGGTTTCTTCAGCTGGAGTACCAAATGCTATTACTTTTCCACCAACTTCATCTAGTATCATTTTCAATACAATAGCAGCTCCAGTACTAGTTGTTCCTAGAATATTATGACCACATCCATGTCCAATGCCAGGAAGTGCATCATATTCTATAAGATATGCCACTGTAGGACCTTCTTTTTTTGAATCATATACAGCCTTAAATCCAGTCTCCATATCCATGTAGTTCTCTTCAACATCAAACCCATATTTCTTCAATATTTCCATATGTGCCTTAGATGAAAAAAATTCTTCATAGCCCAATTCAGGGTTTTCATAGATTTTTTCGCTTAACTCTATAAGTTCTCTTTCTAAGTTCTCTATTAATCCCAATACTCTTTCTTTCATGGTTTTATCTTCCTCTTTCATATTTAATATATCTACCAAGTCTACCTTCTAAAACCTTGTTGTTTTCAACTGCAATTTTCCCATCTATTAGTACATGGCTAATTCCCTTTGGAGGTAGTGTTGGTTCAGCGTATGTTGCACCATCTTCAATAGTTTCAGGATCAAATATAGTAATATCAGCATCCATACCTACTTTGATTTGTCCCTTCTTGCTTAAATTTAATCTGGTTGCTGGACCTAAGGTCATCTTCCATAAGGCATCCACAATATCTAATTCTTTCATCTCTCTAACATACTTACTTAACACTCTAGGGAAACTACCTGCGCCCCTTGGATGACCCATATCTCTTCTGAATAATGAATCACTACCAACAAAAACAAACGGAGCTTTAAGTGCTTCTATAACCTCTTCCTCCCTCATAACAAAAGCTGCTGCTATGATGTTTGGATATTCTTTTCTAGCTAATTCAAATGTTTCCTTATCACATCTAACATTTTTAAATGGGTCTTCTGTCAGTAATATGTCACTGTATGTTTTATCCCATCTTTCAAAGCAACCATCATCAAATACTGCAGAACCGATATATGTTGCGAATGCATCGTAAGGATAGCAATCAGCCATAATATCTGCACCATCTTCTCTATACTTCTTAATCATATCCAATGTTTCCTTCATAAAACCAAATGCACTACAACTTCCAATATGAGCTATCTGCATCGGTATACCTGACTCTGTGGAGATTTTGACCATTTCCTCTATTGACTCCACACTTTTTTCTCCATCATTTCTATAGTGTGCTGATAAGAGATAATCTTTGGAATCTAAACCTTTTGCTAATTCAACCAACTCACGAAAATCTATTCCTGGTGAATACTCAATTCCATAGGATATACCCACTATTCCTAGGGGTATGTTTTCCTTGACTAATTCTTTCATTTTTTCTATTTCTTCATTTGTTGCTGCTCTGTATCTATCCTCTATTCCTACTTGTCTTCTTAGAAAATTATGCCCAATGAAAGATAGATAATTAACAGGAGAACCATTCTTCTCAATAAATTCAGAGAATTCTTTAACCCCTTGTCTGTTATTTCCACAGTTTCCTGCTACACAAGTGGTTGCGCCCATTAACAATTCATAATATGAAGTAAAGTAAGGATCTTCTAAATCTTCTATGGTTTCTTCATGCATGTGAATATCAATAAAGCCTGGTGATACAATCTTTCCTTTTGCATCAATTGTTACATCGGTTTCCACTTTCACTGATCCAAGGTCAGCAATTTTACCATCTTCAATTAATATGTCCATTTCTTCTAAAGTCATTTTGTCAAAATTTGGTACTTTACCATTAATAATTTTAACTGTTCCCATATTATCCCTCCTAATATTAATCAGGCAGAGTACTCTGCCTGATTAAGGTTCTATCTACAGAATTTATCTGCGATTTCTGCGTATATTTTTGTGTAATTGTAAAGATCATCTACTGGGATCTTTTCATCCTTAGTATGAGAATAACTAATATTACCAGGTCCAGTGATTACAGTTGGTATATTACCATAATATGATAATGTAGCTGAATCTGTCCATCCTCTTTTCCTAGTAATACTTGGTTTTTCATTAAGGTGATCCCCTAAAACTTCCTCGACTACCTTTACAATCTCCTTATCGGGTTCAGTGTAATGGTACATATGATCAAACTCATTCATCAAGTTTGATTCCATCCTTACAATTTTTACTTCCAACTCAGGATAGTCTTTTTTGATCTCATCAATAATGTTTTGGTACTCTGCAATTACAGTTTCAACTGTCTCTCCAACAATATATCTCCTATCAACTTGAATAGCACAATAATCTGCAACTGTGGAAGGTTGAGTACCTCCGGTAATTTTACCAAAGTTCATTACTGATGGACCCATATACTCATTAAATCTACTTCTTAATTCTGGGAATAATTTATTTTCAACCGCTTCAATAAATTTTGAAGCCATTGAGATTGCATTTAATCCCTCATCTGGAACTCCACCATGAGCAGCCTTTCCATAGAATTGAAACTCAATCCATTCAAGTCCCCTATGTCCAATGGCATATTCATAGTTGGATGGCTCTCCAACTATTGCTCCATCAGCTTTTATTCCTGCTAAAACTAATTTCTCAGTACCATCACTTTTTTCTTCTTCTCCTACCACTGCAGAAATTATTAGATTTCCAGGAAGTTTTTCTCCCCTTCTTTTCAAGGCAATAGCCGCAGTAATCATACAGGCTAAAGCACCCTTCATATCATTACAACCTCTACCCCATAAGAATCCATCTTTTATCTCTGCACTGTAAGGCTCTATTATCATGTTATATGGAGGTACTGTATCAGTATGACCATTTAGAAGCAAAGTTTTTCCTGAGCCTTCACCTCTTAGATATATGTTTACATTCTTTCTAACTCCATCAACATCTTGATATTCCGCTTCCAACCCATTATCTATGCAGTAATTGTATATATAATCTGCAACTTCTTTTTCTCTAGTGGGAATATCCTTATGACTAGGTATTCTAACTAATTCTTGAGTTAGTTTAATAACTTCTTCCCTTGAGAAGTACTTTTCAATAGACAATACATTCACTCCTTAGAAAGGTCCGTAATTTATTGCATTCGCAATTATCAAGAACACTGCTCCTATTCCAAGCCAAATTGACATTAGTGGCCACAACCATTTTACCCACTTTTCGTAATCGATTTTAGCTACTGATAAAACTCCCATCAATGCTGCTGATGTTGGGATTATTGAGTTAGTAAAACCATCACCAAATTGGTAAGCAGTTACAGCAACCTGTCTGTTTATCTCCAATACATCTGAAAGTGGAATCATTATTGGCATTGTTGCAGCTGCCTGACCACTACCTGATGGTATAAAGAAGTTTATTATTACTTGAGTTGCATACATTCCTAGAACTGATATTGCTTTTGGTAGGTTTTGAATTGCAATAGCAAGACCATTGATTATTGAGTCCATGATTCCACCATCTTGCATTACTATCAAGATACCTCTTGCTATACCAACAACTAATGCACCAAATACAATTCCTCTAGCGCCTTTTACAAATTGCTTGGAAATTTCACTTGGTCCCATCTTACCTACTAATCCGCCTATTACTCCAATAGCTAAGAATGCTGAAGCGATTTCAGTTATATACCAACCATGTTCAAATACACCATAAACTATTATTCCTAATCCTACTGTCAATACAGTAAGAACTAGCATATGAGTTGTTTTAAACTCTGGTAGATTTGCAAGGTCAATAACTGAATGTTTTTCTTCTTCTTCTAATTCTCTAACATAACTCTTACTTGGATCCGCTTTAACTTTTGCTGCATATCTTAGTATATATGCTGAAGTTACAACTATCATAACAGCAAGAATAATAAGTCTAAACCACATACCTGAGAATAAAGGTATTTCAGCAATTCCTTGAGCTACTCCAACTGTGAAAGGATTCATGAATCCAGATGTAAAACCACAAGCTGCTCCAAGAGTTACCATTGCAGTTCCAACAATTGCATCGTATCCTAATGCCCTAGCAAGGGCAATTCCAATGGGCACAAATACTATTGCCTCCTCTGCCATTCCTATTGTTCCGCCAAATATTGAGAATATAACTACAAATATCGGAATAATGATTTTATCCTTACCCTGAACTTTTACAGCTATCCTACTAATTCCTGCCTCGATTGCTCCAGTACCACTGATTATTTCAAATGATCCTCCAACTAAAAAGATGAAGAATATAATCCCAGCTGCAGCAGTCATACCTTTTGGTATTGATTGCCATAAATCAAAAAAGCCAGTTGGATTTTGATCTATTGGGTGGAATGATGCAGGGTCAACTACTGTTCTTCCAGTATTTGGGTCCTCAACCCTTACATACTCTCCTGCTGGTATTATGTATGTTAGTATTGCCATGGTTAAAATTACTAAAAATAAAATTACGTAAGTATGTGGTACCTTGAAGAATTTCTTTTTTTCTACTTTTGCTTTATCTGACATTTTATCCCTCCTATATTTTACTTTACAGGTGCTTACATCTTCCCTCCTTATTAAATATATTTACTGATTTCTTCTGCACCCTTTTTCATAAGCTTGATGAATCTTTCTATGTCACATTCACTAATGGTTGCCTTAACAGCTGCAACACCAACACATCCGTGAATATTACCATCAATATCAAATATGGGAGCTCCAATTCCTATGGCTCCAAGTAAATTTTCTTCATTACTAATACCATACCCTTGTTCTCTAATTTTCTTATACTCTTCCAATAATATGTCTGGGTCAGTTATAGTATACGGGGTTCTTTTTTCAAGTTTAGTTGTTCGAACTAATCTTTCTAGCTCATCTAGAGGTTTGTAGTGAGCCATAATAGTCTTTCCATAAGTACCAGCATTAATAGGAAAGTAAGTTCCCTGTGCATATGTAATTCTAACGGGCATGCTGACCTCTGACTCATATATATTTATAATTTTACCGTGATCGATTATTGTATATCCAACATTTTCTCCTGTTTCAAGAGCTAGCCTTTCAACAACTCCCTTAATATCCTCAAAGCTTTTACTTCGATACATATACTTTGCACCAATATGAAACATGGTTGGACCTATTGTATATTTTCTATTCACATTATGTTTGTTTACAAACTTGGCTTCCTCTAATTCTGTTAGAATTCTATATACAGTTGTTCGGTTTATTCCAAGCTCTTTGCTTATTTCTGCTATAGAAAAATAATAGGGTTCTCTTGCTATAAATTGAAGTATTTGCAATACTTTACCAATTGAATTTGGTTTATCCACATCTAACCTCCCTCTGAATATAAATGTTCGTATTGTGAACAGTCGTTTGCTATATGAACTTGATTAATTATATCACTTTATCGCTTTATTTGTCAAACAGCGCTCTTTGAACTTTTATCAACATTTTTGGGCACTTATTATTTGTTTACTTCATACTTATGGAAAGCTAAACATGTTTTTAAATTTTTACCCATTTATCAGTTCCTTAATTGATTTAATTATCAAACATTTGATTTTTTTCTAGCATGACTTTTATAAATAATTTATTATCATTTTACAACTAAATAAGTTCTTACAGCAAAAAATAAAAAAACCCAGGATCACTTTCCTGGATTTTACCTTTATCAAGGTCTAAATTTTTTGCCAAATATTAGAGAAAGAACAAAAAGTACCAAGAACACAAAGAATAATACCTTTGCAATCTCCGTGGCAGCACCTGCAATGCCACCAAATCCAAACACTGCTGCCACCAGTGCAACAACGATAAATATTAATGACCACTTAAGCATAAGATCCCTCCACAGTAATTCATTTATTATTCTAATTCTTACTATACTTTAAGTATTCCCACTTAGTAGTCCATTAAAACATCTATTTGATAATCACTATCATTTGTTATTTGCAGGGACATATATTGATTCTTTGTATTCCTTACTTCCATACTCACTAATAATGTCTTTAGCATCATCAAAAATTATCCAATTGGCAAAAGCTAATGCCCCTAGTTCATTAATTACAGGTGATTTGGTTGGATCAATGGTTATTACACCATAAGGATTCCTAAGCATAGTATCATCCTCAGTAATTACTTCTAAGTTTACATCCTTTTTCACACTTAAATAAATCTCTTTATCAACTAAGGTATATGCATTTATTCCATCAGCCTCTAGCAAAATCTCCATCATACTTCCTTCAGAATTGTTATACCATTGCCCTTTTTCCAATAGATTTATCTGTTCCCATATATCATTTTCAATCCTTGATGTTAATGAATTGCTTCCTCCCGAAATAAAGGGTAATTCATTTTCATATATAATTTTAAAAGCCTCTATAATATCTAAGTCTTTGATAATACTATCCTGTGGTCCTACAAGAATTATCTCACCTTCCATAACTTCATATCTATTAGTCCCATGGCCGTCTTCTATGAGTTTTAATTCATCATCTTTTGAATTCATAAATACCACGTCTACTTCAGCATTTTGTGCCATTTCTATGGCTTCATCAATGCCGACATAAATTGTGTTTACCCTTATATTCATCTGGTTGGAAAACTCATTCACCAAGTTATTTAGTAGTTCTGATTCTTCTGGAATTGTTGTGCCAAGTAAAATAGTGCTTCCTCCAAATATTGGTTGCTGCTCTTCTATGTTTCCCTCTTCATTAGTGATGGGATCCCTTGCATCAGGTAAACATCCTGTTAAAGACAACGCAAGAACTAATAATATAATTATTTTCTTCAAACTATCACACCCTCTCAAAATCGAAGACAACCTTCAATAGGTTGTCTATTCAAGCTACTACCCTATATTATTATACTGTCAAAATTACTATAAATGTTCATTTTTTCTCCTCGTATAAAACCAACTACACAAACACCTATTTCTTTTGCTAACTTAATGGAAAGCTCAGTGGGTGCTGAACGGGATGCTACTAGAAAGATATTCCTCTTTGCTGCCTTTATTAGTATCTCAGAAGAAATTCTCCCAGTGGTCAAAATGAATTTGTCAGTAAAATCAACACTGTCTAAATGACCTCTCCCAAAAACCTTGTCCAATGCGTTGTGTCTACCAATGTCTTCTTCATAGTATAAAATTTCATCACTATTACAAAGAGCAACACAATGGACGCCTCCTGTCTTTTGAAATAGTTCTGAAAGATGATTGAATTCTCTAGCCATTTTAATAATTGCTTCACTTGTAATCTTTATGTCAGTATTTACCTTATTATCCTTGAATGTATCAAGAACACTATAAAAAGAAGTGCCTTTTCCACACCCAGAGGTTATTGTTCTTTTACCTTTTAGTTTTATTCTTAAATCCTTCTCAGTACTTGTGTTGATGTATATACAACCTTCATTTTCATAAAGTTGTATGCTTTCTATTTCATCAATATCATCTATGAAACTCTCAGAAATCAAAAATCCAACTGCCAATTCCTTTAAAGACATAGGACTAGCAAGCAGAGTTATTAATTCAATCTCATTCAAAAATATAGTTAAGGGGTACTCCGTCACTACCAAATCATCAATACTCTCAACATCTCTACCTTTGATTTTGTTTATTCTAATCTCTTTTACAACATCCATTCTATACTCCACCTTCTCTTTTTAGATAGGTGCTTACATCCTCTCTTGTATTGAGATTAAAAAACATATCCCAATCAGGACTATATTTTCTTGCTGTGGTCTCTGGAATACAAACAAAATTTTTATCATGTAAGAATCTATGAATTGCCCTTTGTCCATTAGATAAGAACTTTTCTATTGGAAGAATAAGATCCTTTGAATAAAAGGCATTAAATGGTTCCACAAAGCTACCATACATGGAAACACATCCTTGACTTTCAGTTTTAAGAAGTTCATTCTTCATATATTCAATATACTCTTGATTAATATTAGGCATATCACAGGCGATAACATATGAATACCTTGATGAAGCAATACTCAATCCAGCATGAATTCCTCCTAATGGACCGCCATCTGAAATTATATCTTCAGTAATTCTATGGGCTAAACCACAATAATACTCTGGTTTATTGGTGACAATTATAATATCATCAAATACATTCTTGAGCTTATTAATAAGATTGTCCATGAGCCTTCTTTCTCTTAAATATAATAATTGTTTATCAAAACCCATCCTTGTACTCTTCCCACCTGCAAGGATAATAGCGCTCCCGAAATCTCTCATGCTAACCTCCCCAAGGAACTGACATGTACTCCTTCATTCTTCTATCATATTCTGCTTTAAAAAGCCTTTCGTGCCCTTCTTCCCACTTGGATAACTTTGTAAAAATCTTCTTTATATCTTGATCATCAGAAGAATTTGCAGCATTTTCATAAAACTCCTTGTAATCTCTTTCTATTAGATAAGCCATTCGAAGGATTGTTAAATCTGGAATATCAGATTCCTTAAGGGTTTCTTTAATTTTTTCTGATTCTTCCCTTGCTTTAAAAATGTCTTCTTCTCTCTCCAAAACCTCTTCACTTAGGTCAAAAGACTTATTTTTATCATAACTATCCAGTTGTCTTTTCAAATAATGATAGTGTTCCATTTCTGTCTCAGCTAAAGTTATGAACAATCTTTCTGTAGTTGGGTTAGAAAAAAGTGATGCCTTTTCTCTAAAAAAATTACTCCCATCAAGTTCCATTTGCATGGCATATTTTAAAACTTGAGTATATTCCATATCTCTCACCTCATAAAGTAGGGGCTTAAGCCCCTATATTTTTTCAAGCCTAACAGCAGCTACCTTAAGTTCTGGGATTTTAGCTATATCGTCCGTTACTGTGTTTGTAAGATAATTAGCTGATCCCTCTGCAAAATGGAAGGGCATAAATACTACTCCATCATCTATGATTTCCGTAATTTTTGCCTTGGTTTCGATTTCTCCCCTTCTTGATATTAATTTTACCCTTTCCCCATCACTTATAGACAATCTATTTGCAGTGGTAGGATTAATTTCAACAAATGATTCAGGAGCTAATTGATTTAAACCATCTTCTCTTCCTGTCATGGTTCTAGTGTGGTAATGATAAAGTATTCTCCCTGTAGTCATTATTAGTGGATACTCTTCTGTTGGAGTCTCTGCACTCTTAACATAATCAATGGGCATAAACAACCCTCTACCCCTTGCGATGGCATTTTTATGGAGGTATTTTGTGCCAGGGTGAGTTTCATCTAGACAAGGCCACTGGATACTTTCTTTTTCCAGTCTCTCATAATTTATTCCTCCATAAGATGGTGTTAAACTTGCAATCTCATCCATAATTTCTGAAGGATGATCATATTTTTTTTGGTAACCCATTCTATTCATGATACTCATGAGAATTTCCCAGTCTGCTTTAGCTTCACTTGGTGGATTAATTGCTTTTCTAACTCTTTGAACTCTTCTTTCTGTATTTGAGAATGTTCCATCTTTTTCTGCAAAAGCTGCAGCAGGTAGAATCACATCGGCAAATTCTGATGTTTCATTCATAAAAATATCTTGAACAACTACAAACTCTGCATGGGATAATACCTTCTTAACATGGTTTGTATCCGGATCTGAAACAACAGGATTTTCACCCATTATATATAGAAACTTTATTTCATCCTTCTCTATACCATCAAACATTTCTCCAATAGTTGCGCCAACTCTATTGGAGAGTTTGGCTCCCCACGCATCTTCAAATTTTTCAATTACTTCAGGTTTAAATACCTTTTGGTAACCTGGTAAGTCTGCAGGTAATCCCCCCATATCACAGGCACCTTGAACATTGTTTTGTCCCCTAAGTGGATTTACTCCCCCAGATTCAACCCCAACATTTCCACATAATAAGGCAAGATTTGAGATGCTCATTACTGCATTTGTACCAGTTGAATGCTGAGTTACTCCCATAGTATAGTATATTCCAGCTTTATTTGCCTCTGCATATATAACTGCAGCTTTAACTATATCTTCTGCTTTAACCCCGCATATTTCTGATACTCTTTCTGGAGTGTAATCCTTTACAATTTCTCTTAGTTCCTCAAAATTCTCTGTATTACTATTGATATAGTCTTGATCTTGTAAGTTCTTTTCTATAATTACGTTCATAAGACCATTTAAAAGGGCGATGTTTGTCCCTGGTTTTAACTGTAGGAATACATCTGCATACTCTGCCAACTCAATTCTTCTGGGATCAACTACTATTAGTTTTGCTCCCCTCTTTTTTGCCTGCTTCATAACTGCACCTATAATTGGATGATTTTCTGTAGTATTTGAGCCAATTACAAACATGGCATCTGTGTTCTTAATCTCTGCTATACTGTTTGTCATAGCACCACTGCCTAAGGTAATTGCAAGACCTGCAACTGTTGAAGCATGTCAGAGTCGTGCACAATGATCTACATTATTTGTTCCCAGAACAGCTCTGAACATCTTCTGGAATAAATAGTTTTCTTCATTAGTGCATCTGGCTGATGTTAAACCTGCAAATGAATCTGCTCCAAAATTATCTTTAGTATACTTCATTTTGTCAACTATAATATCATAGGCTTCTTCCCATGAAGTTTCTACAAATACTCCATCTTTCTTAACCATTGGTTTCTTAAGTCTGTCTGGATGAGCCAGGAAATTATATGAAAACTTTCCTTTTACACATAGCAAACCTTCATTTAATCCATCAAAGGCAGGTTTAACATCCACAACCTTGTTGTCTTTAACTACAAGGTCCATTTGGCATCCTACCCCGCAATATGAACAAGTAGTTCTAACATCCTTAGTCTCCCAATATCTAAACTTCTCCTTGCTCTTTGGTTCAAGAGCTCCAACCGGGCAAACAGAAACACAATTCCCACAAGAAACACATGTGGAGTTAATAAGTCCTTCATTAAAGGGAGTAGCTACATTTGTTTCAAACCCTCTATTTTCAAATCCAATAGCTGATGTACCTTGGAGCTCATCACAAACTCTTACACATAAGCCACATAAAATACATTTTCTAGAATCAAAATTATAAAATGGATTTGAAATATCTAGGTATGGTTTTTTCATTTCCCATCTGTAAGTTCCCTCTGTGATTCCATATTCGTAACAGTAATCTTGAAGTTTACATGCTCCAGACTTTTCGCATGTTAAACACTCCAGGGGATGATTAGAAATTAATAGATCTAGAACTTCTTGTCTTCCTTTTATTACCTTATCACTATGAGTATGAATAACCATGTTGTCCTTACACATAGCAGTACATGATGTATGTAGGTTTTTCCATCCTTCAACCTCAACTAAACATAGTCTACATGCCCCAGATGGAGATAGTCTATCATCATGACAAAGAGTTGGAATTTCAATGCCATTATCTCTACATGCTTTTAGAATGGTGGTGTTCTTATCAACATCATAATTCTTACCATTAATAATAATCTGCACTTTCTATTCCTCCTCTCCTTTAACTTTTTGTTCCAATCTATTCATCTTTTCAATTAATTCCGTAATACCTAAAGCCTTATCCCAAGTAGTCTTCTCAAATTTCTGGCCAATTTTTCTATAAGGTGTATCTGGATTTTCTAAGTACTTTAACTCAGTTGCCAACCTGCCTTTTAGACAGAGGGGCCTTCCGTTACTTGGCTCTTTAGCTGTAACAGCTAGATTTTCCTTATTTTTTGAATGTACTTCAAATTCACATCCGTACTCACATGCTTTACACATTACTACTGTAGATTTTCCATCCCAGTTTCTTATTTTTCCTATTTGCCTCTTATCAACTAATGCACCTACTGGACAAACTGCAACACATCTATTACAGGATACACAGGGTGATTCTTCTATGGTTTGATCTGCACCAAATACAATTTTTGTATCATATCCTCTTTCAGAAAATGATAAAATTTGTCTATCTGAAACTTGATAACATGTAAGTACACACTTTCCACATAGTATACATTTGCTATTATCCCTTAATATATATGGACTAGATGTATCCATTAACTGTGGTCTCATGGCACCATCATGTTTTCTAAAAGTAGCATCATATTTGTATGCATAATCTTGAAGCAAACACTCTCCTGATTTTTGGCAAGTCAAACAATCATTAGGATGACTATCCAGTAGCATTTGAACTATATCTTTTCTAGTCTTTTTAATTCTATCTGTTTCAGTATGAACAACCATACCATTTTTTACTAATATTGAGCAGGAAGTTTGTAGTTTGTTACTACCTTCAATCTCAACTATGCACATTCTACAAGCACCAAATATTTCCAATGATTCATCATAGCATAGGGCAGGTATTTCTATCCCAATACTTCTGGCTGCCTGTAAAACGGTTAGTCCAGATGAAACCTCTGCAACTTTACCATCTATGGTTAGCTTTACAGTACTCATAATCTACCTCCAATGCTATATTATACTAACTGCTTTAATTGGTTTTACAGGACAAACATCATAGCAAGCACCACATTTTATACACATGCTCTGATCTATAACATGTAATTCTTTTACCTTACCTGAAATACAACCTACTGGACATGCCTTTGCACATCTTGTGCAACCTATACATGTATCCTCGATGAAGTATTTGATAAGTGATTTACAGCTTTTTGCTGGGCATTTCTTATCATGGATGTGAGCTTCATATTCGTGTCTGTAATATTTTAGTGTAGTTATTACTGGATTAGGTGCAGTTTGACCTAAACCACACAAGGAAGCTGAGCTAACTGTTTCAGATAGCTCTTCAAGTCTTTCTATGTCTCCATCAACACCTTCGCCTTTTGTAATTCTATCAAGTATTTCATACATTCTCTTAGTACCTTCTCTACAAGGCACGCATTTTCCGCATGATTCTTCAACACTGAAATCAAGGAAGAATTTTGCAATATCCACCATGCAGGTATTTTCATCCATAACTACCATTCCACCTGAACCCATAATGGACCAAATTTTCCCTAAGGATTCAAAATCAACTGGAGTATCAATTAAATCAGCAGGTATACATCCCCCTGATGGGCCACCAGTTTGTACAGCCTTATACTCTTTTCCATCCTGTGCTCCCCCACCAATGTCAAATATTATCTCTCTAAGGGACATGCCCATGGGAACTTCAACAAGCCCTGCGTTCTCGACTTTACCAACAAGAGCAAATACCTTTGTGCCAGGAGATTCTTCCGTACCAATTCCTCTGAACCACTCATACCCTCTATTTATTATTACAGGAACATTGGCAAGGGTTTCAACATTGTTAATAATTGTTGGTTTCCCCCATAAACCCACATGTGCTGTTCTATGTAATTTAGGTCTAGGCATACCTCTTCTGCCTTCAATAGATTCCATTAAAGCAGTACCTTCTCCACAAACGAAAGCACCCGATCCAAGTCTTAATTCTATGTCAAAATTAAAGCCACTTCCAAAAATATTATTTCCTAATAGTCCATATTCTCTTGCTTGTTTAAGAGCAATTTCTAATCTCTTCACAGCCATGGGATATTCCGCTCTAACGTAAATGTACCCCTGATCTGAACCTATTGCATAACCACCTAAGGCCATCCCTTCTAGAACACTATGTGGATCTTTCTCCAAAATGGACCTATCCATAAATGCCCCTGGGTCTCCTTCATCTGCATTGCAAATTATGTATTTCTTGTCTGCTTCATACTTATATGCTTCATCCCATTTACGTCCTGTGGGAAATCCAGCCCCACCTCTACCTCTTAATAGGGAATTTTTAATTTCATCTACAATATCACCAGGTTTTCTTTCTGTTAATGACTTATATAATGCATAGTAACCATCAAATGCTATGTACTCTTCAATATTTGTCGGATCGATAATGTCACAGTTTTTTAATGCAATTCTTACTTGTTTCTTATAATAGTCTCCTTTTAAAACCACATCTTCTCCTCTAAGTTCAACCTTATCCTCACTTAGGAGCTTTTCCAGTACTTTCGGTTTTAAGGTTTCTTTAATAGTATCCATTCTCTCCTTGGTCATCATAGTTATCACCCCTATTTATACTTATTAATTATATTCTTTATCTCAGATTTTTTTACCTTGGCATAAACATCCTCGTTTACTAGGATAACTGGAGCTATACTACAATCACCAACACATCTAGCTGATGCTATTGAGAATTTCTGATCAGGTGTTGTAAATCCTGACTTAATGCCCAACTGACTTTCAATTTCCTCCAGTATTGACTGAGCTCCTTTAACGTAACAAGCTGTACCTAAACACACACTTATTTTATTTTCTCCTTGTGGTATGAATGAGAATTGTGAGTAGAATGTCGCTACTCCATATATTTCAGCCATGGGGATTTGAAGTGTTTTAGAAATAATCTCTAATATTTCCATAGGCAAATACCCAAATACTTCTTGCGCTTGCTGCAATGCGGGCATCAATGGTCCCTTTGTATTCTTCTTTTCATCAAGAAAGTTCTTAAATGCTGTTATTTTACTACTATTTTTTTCCATATCAAACTTAAACTCCATGTTCATCCTCCCTATCTACAGTATTTATGTTTAAATTATATAACTTTTTAGAAAATTGTATACCCTTTAAGATTATAATATATGGGGGTATTTGTCAATAAAACAAGATTATTACTAAAGTCCTACAAGCAAGTAAATTAGCGGTTAAAGAAACTAGTACTTCATGTAAACTTTGTGATATAATTCTATTCAATATACTAAAAAGAAAGGTTGATTTATATGATAGAAAAGGTTTCTATAGTTGGGATGGGATCCCTTGGATTGTTATTCGGTAGCCTTCTATATGATAAACTGGGAAGAGATAAGGTTAATTTCATTGTGGATAAAGAAAGATATGATAAATATGGAAAGCAGGATAGATATGTAAATGGTAAAAAATATGATTTTAATGTAATTTCATCAGATGATACTATTTCAACACCGTCAGATTTATTAATGTTTGCAGTTAAGTCAACAACCCTAAGAGAAGCAATTGAAGTATCTAAAAAACATGTTTCAAAAGATACAACAATTATATCTCTTTTAAATGGTATAACTTCAGAAGACATCATTGCTCAATTTTACGACCCAAATCAAATTCTATACTCCGTAGCTGAAGGAATGGATCCAATAAAGTCAGGATATAATTTAAGCTACACAAATATGGGTTATTTACGCTTAGGTTCAGATAGGTTTGATTCAGGGGAAAATGATAGATTGGATAGTTTGATTGAATTTTTTGATCAGATTAGTTTCCCTTATATATACGAAGAAAATATTTTACGCAGAATGTGGAGTAAATTCATGTTAAATGTTGGAGTAAACCAAGTGGTAATGATCTATGAGGGAAATTATCATACAATTCAAAAACCAGGTGAAGCTAGGGAACTAATGATTTCTGCCATGAGAGAGGTAATATCACTGGCAGATAAAGAGAACATATACTTAACAGAGGAAGACCTTGATTTTTATGTAGCTCTAGTTGATACCTTAAATCCCTTAGGTATACCCTCAATGAGGCATGATGGCCTTTATAAAATTAAATCTGAAGTAGAGATGTTCTCAGGCAAAGTTTTGGAGTTATCAAATAAACACAATCTAGAATCTCCTATTAACAGCATGATTTATAATAGGATAAAAAGAATGGAGAGTGAGTATTAGTTTGAATAATTCCTTGATTATAAAAATTTTAGTATTTAGCTATTTAATAATAAACCTACTCTCTTTTTTAATGTTTTATATTGATAAGAAAAAAGCCATTAGAGGAAAGTATCGAATATCTGAAAATAACTTACTCCTAATATCTTTGTTATTTGGAGCATTGGGGTCTTATCTAGGTATGCAGGTATTCTCACATAAAACAAAAAAGGCAAAATTCCAATTTGGATTGCCCTTATTGCTACTAGTGAATTTAATTGTTTTGTATTATTTAATGTCAGGGCTATTATTCTAGCCCTTATTTTTACATGCATTTATAAAATACTTAAAAATATCCATAAACTTTTCATGTTTCTTTGCCATTCCTTCAGGGTGGAATTGTACGCCTAAGATAAAGTTTTCATTGGTAGACTCTATAACTTCCACAATATTATCTTTAGAATATGCGGTAACTTTTAAGTTCATGCCAATATCCTTTATTGCCTGATGGTGTATGGAATTTACAGCAATAACTTTTTCCTTAATAATCTCCCTGATTATACTATCATCTTCTAAAACAATGGAATGGTATCCATCATCAATATTATAATCGCTGGTATGTCCTAGAACACCTGGTACCTGAGAATAAATATCCTGATAAAGGTTACCTCCCAAGGCAATATTGATTACTTGATGTCCTCTACAAATACCAAATATGGGAACTCCTTTTTTATATGCACTATGGAATAAGCCCAACTCAGTTCTATCTCTATTGTGATCAATCATTTTTACCTGCTTCACAGGTTCTTCTCCAAAATAATGTGAGGACATATCTTCTCCACCTGTAAGTATTAACCCATCTATTACATCAGTATACTCATCAGATAGATTCCCATTTTCTAAGACTGGAATAATTAAGGGAACTCCTCCAGCTGCTACTACTGCATCAATATATGGTTGGTTAATTCTGCTTATTCTTTTTCCTACCATTACATCCTGTGTACTAGTTAATCCAATAATTGGCTTTTTCAACTTATCACTCCTATAGATATTTTTCTAACCACAGAATCATCTCTTCAAGCATTCCTGTTGTCAAGTAGTGATTTAGATTACTGTAGGTAATAATTCTTAATTTATCCTTGTCTAAATTTAACTCTTGTAATTCATTGTAAAAAACAAGCTGGGGTTCAATATCTACAACTTGATCACTTTCTCCATGCAATATTAAAATAGGTCTATCTTTTAAGCTTTCAATACTTCCCATAGGATCATATTCACTAAATCTATTCTCAAGTTCCTGGAAACCTTCCATATCTGAAAATCCTAGTTTTGTCTTAAATATTTCATTACTGCTCCTCCAATTACATGATCCATTGTGAACTATTAATGTTCTTATGTCTTTATCCCTAGAGAATATACCCGCTGAGGTAAATCCTCCCATGGAGTGTCCAGAAACTGCAATTCTATCTTTGTCTATTTCACAGTCCCTAATTAAGAATTCCTTAATCTGTTTCCACTCTTTTAAGTTACTCAAGACTACTTCCCAAAACTTTGGTCCGTTTTCTTTCTTTGAATAATCTATTACACCTCTTTCACCATGGTGTATACTATCAGGTAATAACACCAGATATCCAAAACTGGCAATAATGTATGCTCTAAATCTTTGAGATTCCTTATTTGATGACCACCCATGGTAAAATACTACAGCCGGTAATAATCCTTCTGCTTTTTCTGGCTTTAAAATAAGCGCATTTACATCTCCTATTTTAACTTTTTCTTCTATAACATTTGGGTATTGCATAAAAATCCATTATAGTTCACTATAATGGTTCACCTACCTTTCATTATAAGAATTATAACTCCCAATCAATAGGATCAATTCCTTTTGATGATAAAAAACTATTAGTCTTTGAAAAAGGTTTAGACCCGAAAAATCCCCTGTATGCTGCCAAAGGGCTTGGATGTGGAGATTTAATAATTAGATGATTCTTATTTGTTATGGCTACTTCCTTTTTAATAGCAGGACTACCCCATAGAATAAATACCATGGGTTCATTTCTCTCATTTAATAATTGTATTATCTTATCTGTAAATATTTCCCATCCCTTGTTTCTATGAGAATTAGCTTCTCCTTTTCTAACTGTTAGGACAGTGTTAAGTAGCAATACTCCCTCTTTTGCCCATTTCTCAAGATATCCATGATTAGGAATCTGAATATTTAGATCATCTTTAAGTTCCTTGTAAATATTTACCAAAGATGGCGGTGGAGCAACTCCTTTTTTTACACTAAAACTAAGACCATGGGCTTGCCCTGGTCCATGATATGGATCTTGTCCTAGTATTACAGCTTTAACCTCTTTGTAGTCAGTTAAATGAAGCGCATTGAATATACTATGCATTTCTGGATAAACAGTCTGAGTCCTATATTCTGATATTAAAAAATCTCTTAAGTCTTTATAATATTCTTTGTCCATTTCTTCGCATAAAAGCTCATGCCAAGAATTATTAAATATTCTCTTCATTTCTTCCCCCAAATTATAGTAAATAGTCAACTACTTCAGGAATTCTCCTTGCCTTAACATATACCCTTGGAACCCTTCTTGATAACAAGGATATTATGGAAGACGGATTTAAATCAACAAAAGACGATATTTCATCTATGGTAATTTCCCTATCCCCCTGTTTACCTATTAGTACAACTTCATCTCCTCTTTTAACATCAATTCCACTAACATTGATCATTAGTTGATCCATACATATTAAACCTACTATAGGGGCAAATTCACCCTTCACTATAACATGGCCCTTGTTGCTTAGTTCTCTTCTATAACCATCCCCATATCCAATTGGTATAGTAGCAATTCTTTCCTCATCATTGGCTTCATAAGTCAACCCATAGCCAATTCTTTCCCCCTTGGCTAATGTTTTAACATAGGCTACTTGCGATTTTAAAGTAAAGCATGGTTCAAGTTTTAAAATTTCCTTGTCAACTTCAGGATATGGGTAGAGTCCATAAATTATTATTCCCGCTCTTACCATATTCAAACTATACTCCGGATAGCTCATAATAGCAGCAGAATTACTGGCGTGTTTTAATGGAATATTTACTTTCAAAACTTCCAATCTCTTTAGAAAGTCGTTGAATACTTTCATTGAGCTTCTAGTATACTCCTCATTATATTCAGAGTCAGGAAAATGAGTAAAGATTCCTTCAATAATTATGTTTTCCATTTCTCTTATACGCTTAATATCTTCAATGGAACTAGCTTTAGGTGGAAAACCAATTCTGTTCATTCCTGTCTCAATTTTAATGTGAATAACTGCATCTTTACCTAATTCTCCAGCCAGATTATTAAAGTATTCTGCTTGCTCTTTTAAATACACTGTCATTCTAATATTGTTCTCTATGGCAATCTTCCCCAAATACTCTGGAGTATAGCCCAGTACAAGAATCTGCGCATGAGGAGCCTTAGCCTTGATGTTCAGTGCTTCTGAAACCGTTGCTACCCCAAACCTTTTAACTCCTTTATCCATAAGGGATTTTACAATATTAACTGCACCTAATCCATATCCATCAGCTTTAACTATAGCCATGATATCTGCATTTTCTGGTACTATTCTTCTTATCTCATCATAATTTTTTTCAAGTATATCTAAATCAATTTCAATCCAAGTTGGTCTTGTTAAATCCATTATTCTGCACCCCTTCTTCTACTAAATGTTTCCAGTACCTTGTTGGCATGTATGCTCTTTTTTGTCTTAAATTCTTTCTGTTAGGGATTGATATATGCTTGTAGTAGGTCTTCCATAATTCTTGATAAGATTGCTCATTTTCATCAAATCTTAAATCTATGGATTCATTTAAACTTCTAATTATCCACTGTTCTTTATTGTAAAATACAGCAATATTTCTTTTGACATCATGGATTATCCAGTACTCACTGGACATTCTCTGAGAGAAGTGGCCTCCCAACATGGAGATGATGTTATGATCTGGCTCAATAGTAGCATATAAAACTCCACCTTCAAGCATCTTAAATCTTAACAACCCTAAATATCTATGTCTTTCATAACTTACCCTTCTGTAGACCTCATTAGCAGCTCTTACATGGGGATTTGTTTGGTAATTAAGAACATCTCTTCCGAACTTATAACCGGTTCTTATATAGTCTAGTATAATTATACCACTATCTTCTTCCTCTGATAGGTATATATAGAAAACAGTTCTTAAAAATTCTCTTGAAATCTTTCTTTCAATACTTTCATATACTTTCTTGAATTTCTCCGTATCAGTATCTATTTGAATATACTCTTCTATTAGAGAAAATCTATTGCACTCCTTGGGTATAATCTTCTTTGGGTCATCTTTCCTATAGTAAATTTCGTAAACGCATGTTAGAAGTCCTTCAAAAGAACCATCATACAGATAAACTAATTCTTTCTCCACCTAAAATCCCTCCATTAAGGTCAAACAAAGAAAGTTGCTTAGAATACAAACTTTCATCCATTCCAATAATATTCTTTTTAATTAAGCTGCTATCCATGGATTTGATTCCAAAATACTTTCCATCGCATGTAATGAAGTATTTTGCTCTCTTAAGAACAACTCCCATTTTTTTTAAATCGTCAAATGTAACTTTCCCAAATCTCCTACTGGATGCTATCCTTAAGGCTGATTTAACTCCGATTCCAGGTACTCTTAATAGCATATTATAATCAACTTTATTTATCTCCACGGGAAAATGGTGGATATTTCTTAAAGCCCAATCACATTTTGGATCCAGCAGTAAATCAAAGTTTTGGTTACTGTTATCTAGTAATTCATCTGCTTTAAATCCATAGAATCTCAAGAGCCAATCTGCTTGATATAGTCTATTCTCCCTTAAAAGAGGTGGTTTTTCATATGTGGGTAGTAGAGGATTTTGCGAAACAGGAATAAAAGCAGAGTAATAAACCCTTTTTAATTCATATCCTTTGTACAAATTCTCTGCAAGGTTAATTATCCTGTAATCACTGTCTTTTGTTGCCCCTATAATTAACTGAGTAGTTTGACCAGCAGGAACATATTTAGGTGTGCTTCTAAATGCTTTCTTCTCTTCTTTGTACTTTACAATTTCATTTTTAATTTCCCTCATAGGATTTAAAATGTCTTTATGATTCTTATCTGGAGCCAGCATTTTTAGGCCTTCGTCTGTGGGTAACTCAATATTTATACTCATTCTATCCACATATTTACCAACAGAGTCAATTAGAGTTTTATCAGCCCCAGGGATTGCTTTTATATGTATATATCCATTGAAGTTTTCCTCTTCTCTTAGAGTTTTAACTACATTTAAAAACATCTCCATGGTATGATTTGGAGACTTAACAACAGCTGAGCTTAAGAATAGACCTTCTATGTAATTTCTCTTATAAAAATTAATGGTTATATCAACAATTTCCTTCGGTGTGAAAGTAGCCCTAGGTAGGTCGTTTGATATTCTATTCACACAATATGCACAATCATATATACAATAATTTGACATTAGAATCTTTAGTAGTGATATGCATCTTCCATCGTCGCTCCAACTATGGCAAATTCCAGCAGTGTTGGCATTTCCAAGGCCATCTTTTTTGTTACTTCTATTACTTCCACTAGAAGAGCATGAAACATCGTATTTGGCAGCGTCAGCTAATATTTGAAGCTTACTAAGTGCGTCCATAATTATCCCTCCAAAAATTAAAAAACCTCAGGATTATCCTGAGGTAATTATATCATTTTATGGAAATATAATCAAACATTTGTTCGTTTATACGTCAATTCTCCAATTTTTTGGTGCAATTAAAGCAATTATGGTGAACAATTCTAATCTTCCCAGTAGCATAAGTAGAGATAACCACAATTTTGAAGGAATAGAGAAAAATGCATAATTCTCAACTGGTCCCACTAACTCAAGTCCAGGTCCAATATTTCCTAAAGTTGCTGCCACTGCTGTTCCCGCGGAAATTAAATCTATTTGCTCTAAAGATATTATTAATGTTGACACTATAAACAAAACCATATAAAGAGCTAGAAAGCTATTTATTCTTGCTATTGTTTCATTGTTCATGACTTTATTGTTAACCTTAACTGGCATAACTGCTCTTGGATGATATAGTTTTCCAACTTCTCTTTTTATAAGCTTTAACATAACCAGTATTCGAATTACTTTCATTCCACCACCGGTAGAGCCAGCACTGGCACCAATAAACATCAATAATAAAAGGATTCCTTTTGTAAATGTAGGCCACTGATTGAAATCTGCTGTACCATATCCTGTCGATGTAATAATCGAAGATACCTGAAAAAAGGCATCTCTTAGTGAATAAAATAAGTTGTGATAGCTAACAAGCCATAGGTCAACAGTTATTGCCAGAGTAGCAAGGGCTATAATTCCTAAGTACAATCTGAATTCCTCATCTTTAAAAAGATCAGTAACTTTTCCTCTGAAAAAGGAATAATATAAAGCAAAATTAACACCTGATGCTACCATAAATACCGATATAACAACATGAATGTAAGAACTAGAGTATGCTCCCACACTATCTGCCTTGTTGGAAAATCCACCAGTACCAACAGTACCAAATGTATGAATAAAAGCATCAAATATGCTCATTCCACCAATTACCAAAAGGATCACTTCTGCTAAAGTAATGGTAATATAAGTTATATATAGAATCTTTGCTGTATCTTTTAATCTTGGTGCTATTTTCCCAGCTACAGGACCTGGTGCTTCAGCCTTGAAAATTTGAAATCCTCCAATCCCCAGAGCTGGTAGCAAGGCTAGGGTAAAAACAAGAATTCCCATGCCACCAATCCAATGGGTAAATGATCTCCAAAAGGCAATACCTGCTGGCATTGACTCTATATCCGTAAGTATTGTAGCTCCTGTAGTTGTAAAACCAGACACTATTTCAAAGAATGCATCAACATAGTTTTCAGTTACCCCTGACAAATATAGGGGTAATGCACCAAGTATTGATGCTACTACCCACCCAAGGGCTACAATTGCCAATCCATCCTTAGCACTTATGGATTTTTCCTTTCTTTCCTTTAGAAACAGAAATAGACCTATTGCCAAAGTTAAAGTTATTGTCAACAAAAATGGAGTTCTATCAGGACCAGATTCTACCAAAGCTATGATGTATGAAGGTACCATTAAGAAACCTAATACAATTAATAGACTTCCTAAAACCTTAAGAACGATTCCATAGTTCACTTAGAAACCCTCCTTTTTTGGTTTTAAAGAATATCTTAAGTCCCGAAAGATCATCTGATAGACAAAATACTACAATTCTATCGTTGGCCATCAAAGTAGTACTCCCCTTTGGAATAATAACATCGTTATCTCTAACAATAGCTCCAATAATCATACCTTTTGGTAAATCAAGTTCCATAAGGGTTTTCCCAAGTAGAGGTAAATCATTATCAAGGATAATTTCAGTAACTTCTGCATTTCCTCCAAGTAATAGGGATACAGAAACAACCTTCCCACCCCTTATATATTTTAAAATACTGCTGGCAGTAATGTAGACAGGATTTATTGCTGCATCAATATTAAGTCTATCTATGATATTAATGTAGTTAGATCTTGATATTTTTGCTATTGTCTTCCCAACTCCTGATTGTTTTGCCATGAGAGCCATTAGAAGGTTCTCTTCGTCAAATCCCGTAACACCAACGAATGCATCCATGGATGATAAGGCTTCTTCCTCAAGAAGATGAATATCCGTCCCATCTCCATGTATTATCAACACATTATCAAGTTGTTCTGATAATTCTTGACATCTTTGTCTATCCTGCTCTATTAATGTAACTTGTATTTTATTCTTACATAGCCTTTTTGCCAGGTAGTAACCTACATTTCCCCCACCTAGAATCATAACCTTGCTAACCAGTTTTCTGTGATAATCTTCTCCAAGTCGATGAGAAAATCTTTCGATCTCCTTAGTATTACCTATAATATGAATAATATCTCCATCGATCAGCTTAGTTGATCCGTTGGGGATTATAATGCTTCCCTCTCTCGAAATGGCTGTGATCAACAAATGCTCCAAACCAACCAGGTCCATAATCCTCTTCCCAGCAAATTCTTCATTATTGGAAATATTAAAATCTACCATTTGAACCTTACCACTGGCAAAATCATCTGTATAAAAACTATAGCTTTTCATCAAATACTTTTCCATTGCAATGGCAGTTGCTAAATCTGGATTAATAATATGATCAATGCCAAGTTCAGCTTTAAGAAAATCAATTTGCTGCATATATTCAGGATTTCTTATCCTTGCAATAGTCTGTTTACATCCGAGTTTTTTCGCAAGGGTGCATATAAGGGTATTTGTTTCATCATTCTCTGTTGATCCCACCAACAAATCATAGGTTTCAACATTTAAATCCCTCATCATCTTAATGTCTATACCATTTGCTGTTACTGTAAGAACATCTAAGTGCTCATTTAATCTTTCTAATACTTTTGTGTTACTATCCATTACTGTAACATCAATATTTTCTGCAACAAAAAACTCCGCTAACTTTGCCCCAAGCTTCCCAGCTCCTACTATCATTGCTTTCATCAATTTCACCTCTTCAGATTGCTATATTCCGGCTTAAAACGGATAAATTTCATTTTATAACAAATTTATAATAATTTCAACTTAAGTATACTACATACCAAGACCAATGCCAACTTTCATTTTATTATTGACATATGTTCATTATCTAGTATAATGGAATTAGATAATGGTTATCAATTAGAAAGGAGAATTTATATGCCACGATTTGATATGACAGGTCCTATGGGCCGAGGAGTTTTTACAGGTAGAGGAATGGGTTATTGTGCATCCAGATTTGACCCAGGTTTTATTAGAGGAGGAATGGGTAGAGGGAGAGGAGTTGCTAGAGGATTTGGTTATAGGAGAAATTTTTATCCAACTCTTTCTTTAAGAGAGGAAAAAGAAATACTAGAGGAAGAACTAAGATATTTGGAAGAAGAAATGAATAGTATCAAGGTTGCTCTTAAAGACTTAGAGGAGGAGTAAAATGTTAATTGGTATTCCTTGTAATATAAAGGATTTAAACTCTGCTGTAGGTGAATCATTTGGCCGTTCAAATTATTATCTAATTTATGATACTGAAAATAATAATTCTAACTTCGTGATTAACCATGCATCAAATTCACAAGGAGGAGCTGGAGTCAAGGCAGCTCAAGTTATTGTTGATAATAAGGTTGATGCTTTAATCACACCTCAACTTGGTGAAAATGCTGCTATAGTTTTAAAGGCAGCAGACATAAAGATTTACAAATCTATATTGGGGACCTTGATTGAGAATATTTCTGCTCTTAAGAAAGATGAACTTCCTTCCTTAATGGAAATACATCAAGGTTATCATGGTCACCAATGAAAATTGCAGTTTTAAGTGGAAAAGGAGGGACTGGTAAAACCCTAGTAGCTACCAATCTTTCCTTCTCCATTAACAATTCTTTATACCTTGACTGTGATGTAGAAGAACCAAATGGTCATCTTTTCTTTGAATCACCACTTATCAGTAGTGTTGATGTAAGTTTGCCTATACCAAGAGTTATAGATGAAAAATGCGATGGTTGTATGAAATGTGTTGATTTTTGTAAATTTAATGCTCTAGCTTATGTTGGTAATAAGGTTTTAGTTTTTGATAAAATATGTCATTCTTGTGGTGGATGTAAGCTGGTTTGTCCCCATGATGCTATATATGAAGAGGAAAGGGTTATTGGAAAGATAGAATCTAGAAAATATGGTGGAGTTGATGTACATACTGGAATACTAAATCCTGGAGAAGAATCAGGCACAAAAATTATATCTAGATTGATGGAAATAGCCAAGTCAAAAAGGGAAGAGATAACAGTAATTGATTCTCCTCCAGGTAGTTCCTGTGTTGTAATGGACTCCATTAAAGATGCTGACTATTGTATTATAGTTGCTGAAAGTTCGATTTTTGGAGCTCATAACTTGGAAATGGTCCATGAACTAGTCTTGTTATTTGAAAAACCTATGGGGGTTGTTCTAAACAAGACGACCAATGGCATAAACCCATCTAAACTTTATTGCGAAAATAATAATATCCCTATACTATTAGATATTCCATTTAGTAAAAAAATTAACGCCATTAGTAGTTCTGGGGTGTTAATCTCAGAAGAAGATGAAAAGTATAAAATAATGTTTACTAACCTCCTTAAAAAGATTACTGGAGGTGAAATATCTTGAAGCAGTTACTAATTTTAAGCGGTAAGGGTGGTACTGGTAAGACTACCATCGCCAGTGGATTAATTAAGCTAGCTGAAGTTAAAGCTTATGCTGACTGTGATGTGGATGCTCCAAATTTACATTTATCAATAAATCAGAATACTGATCCTCATGTATCTGATTTTTATGGTTTAGACCTTGCTAATATTAATAAAGAAACTTGCATACTATGTGGAAAGTGCTTTGATAATTGTAGATTCCATGCAATAAAGTTTGATGAGTATTATGAAGTGGATCCTTATGCTTGTGAAGGATGTAGTGTATGTGAATATATTTGTCCTGTAAATGCAATAACTATGAAGGAAAGAGTCATTGGAGTGACAAAAGTCTACTCAAATTACCATGTTTTTTCAACTGCCCAATTAAGAATGGGTAGTGGAAACTCTGGATTACTTGTAACTGAGGTAAAAAAAGGTCTAGCTCCTTATAAGAATAAATGTAATTTGAGCATAATTGACGGTTCTCCAGGTATAGGTTGCCCTGTTATAGCCTCAATAAGTGGTGTTGATATGATTTTAGTTGTAGCAGAACCATCTTTGTCTGGATATCATGATATGCTGAGAATCATAAAAACTTCCCACGGTTTTCCTTCAATTGTTAGTGTTTGCGTAAATAAATGTGATTTAAACAAAAAGTTGACAGATGATATCATTAACTACTGTACAGAGAACAAAATCCCATTTTTGGGAACTCTTCCATTTGATGAAAGGGTCCTAGAAACAATTAATAATGGTCTAACCATAGCTGATATGGATAGCCCCCTTAAGCATGACCTTGAAGAGATTCTAGAAAAAATACTTAATATATTAGATTTGAAAGGGGACAAAAATTTATGAAAATTGCCATTGCATCAGATAACAAAATGGTAGCATCTCATTTTGGACATTGTGAAGCCTTTGAATGCTTTGTTTTAAAAGATAATAAGATTGATAAATGGGAAAGGATTGAAAACCCTGGGCACAAACCAGGTTTTCTACCAGTTTATTTATACCAAAAAGAAGTGGATGTAATTATTGCAGGTGGTATGGGTCAAAGTGCTGCAGATCTATTTAATAGAAATGGTATAAAAGTTGTTTGTGGTGCTAAGGGAAACATTGAAGATGTTGCAAATGACTATATTAATGGGACATTAATTGCAAAGGGATCTCTCTGTGAAGAACATGATCATTAGGATAGTGGATTTTTCCACTATCTTATTCTTTTAAAATAATCTTCGCCTATGTTGGTTAAATACTTTTATCCATATTTCATCAGAATCCATTTCCTTATAAAATTTAATTCCCACTAATTTAAGTGGAGTCAATATTTCTCTAAAATAGTACAATGGCATCTGCATCATCCCTTCTTATTTCTTATAGATATTAAGATTATAAATGTTGGAAATTACAAATAAATTACATATAAAACCAAAAAACCATTAAGCTATAATATAAAATTATAACCTAATGGTTAAATATTTGACAAATTTTATTTCAGTTTTATTTTGACTCATTGTAAAATGAAATTGAACTAATATAAAAAGCCCATAGATGAATATCTGTGTTATGATTTAATCACCACAAAAAAATCTGACACGGAGGATAATCACTATGGACTACCCTAATAATACC